>ERZ808240.211-NODE-211-length-80037-cov-5.068991_pt1 | contig 80037 bp, 76 predicted proteins | sample MGYA00521084_ERZ808240 | MGnify/ENA primary metagenome ERZ808240 (study PRJEB31516, sample SAMN03275571) | gut metagenome | biome: mammalia-associated habitat; material: feces | host: Papio cynocephalus | place: Kenya | collected 2012-08-06 ...
AAAGTTTCAAATTTATCGAAAATCAAAGAGCATCGATGATTTTTTTGACTTCCTCTTCGCCGATATAGCCGACGTTTCCGTGTTTTATTTGGCCGTTTTCAAAATAAATAAGGGTTGGAATGGAAACGATGTTATAACGAACTGCTAATTCTTCGTTTTCGTCGACGTTTACGCGAAGAAGGTCTACATCCGGATTCTCTTCAATGACTTTTTCTACGACTGGGGCTAGCATCTTGCATGGGCCACACCATAAAGCATAGAAGTCGACCAAAACGCGACCTTCCTTAATGGATTCGTCAAATTCTTTTGCGTTCTTGATTTCTTTAATCATCTTACTACCTCCGACACTTAGAATGATAAGACAAATATCAAAGCCAACAAAGCAATATGCAACGGATAATAAAGATAACAGGCGTAGCGGAACCATTTCTTGTTATATCCTCTTTCCCCGTTATAAAACATGATCGGAATAATCGCCAAGATGGCGTAACTTTGCGGAGAAATGGAAAAGTAGGGGTCTAATTGCGGGAAAAAATATGCGAACCCCCAAAAAAGGACGGTAACGATGGCAATAGAAGAAATGGCTAAAGTATTTGCCAAGCCCTGAAATTTTCTGCCCTCTTTGAATGCGCTCATGTCCACGTCGTTCTTCTTTTCCATGTTCTCAAGCTGTTTTTTGGCAAGAACCGGTCCGTAATAGATTCCTAAAAACATCAGAAAACCATAGAGGGAATAAGCGCATCGAGCCCATTCAGGAAGAGAGGAAGTCCATAGAGAAGTCAGATTGTTCGCGGCCGCATAAATCTCACTTACTTGCATCGCATAGGAAAGAAGAATGAAACCTAATGGCAAAATCGAGAGAGCTTTCCACCAGCCTTGCTTTTCGATAAAGAAGATAAAAAGAGCATAGCAAAGCAAATCCGTGAAGGCCTGGGCGGCCGTCATTTGGAAATCGAGCCAATCCGTTTTATAAATAACGAACTGAACGATGAAGATGATCGCCCATAGAATGGCTAAACGCAAAAGATAGTTCACGCGGTCATGGCTCTTATGAAGGCCCTCGGCCAGCATGAAGATGAAAAGGGGGAAGGATATCCTTCCGAGGATTCTTAAAAGCAAGGCAATCGAAGAAAATGCCTCATTCGTTCCGACATACATTTCCAAAAAATAGCCAACATGATCGAAAGTCATGGTCAAAATGGCAACGATCTTGAGCCAGAATTCATTTAAAACCAGTGTTTTTTCTTTCATAATTATTTTCCTGTGGCAAGAAGACAAGAGACGACGGCTAAGACATTGTTCATCGCATGGGCAAGAAAAGATCCGCCGAAACCAAACTTATCATAGGCGAAGCATAAACAAAGGCCTGCTATGAGATAAGAAGGATAAGACAGCCATTCATTCAGACTTCCAAAATCCTTCATATGAATCAAGCCAAATAAAGCGCCGACAACCGCATAAGCGAGCACGGTATTGATTCTTTTGAAGAAGGTGAAAGCTCCGACCCTGTAGGTAAGTTCTTCAACAAACGGAGCGATTAAGCCGGTAACGAAGATGGCTAAAAGAGGGGAGGCCTGAATCGTTTCTTCGACGACGCTTTGGTTAATGTTTGTCGAAGCCCCTAACTTTATAGCGATGCTATTCCAAATGCCCGAAAGCACAATCATGACAAAGCCAACGGCAAAGCCGGAAAGGATTTTCAAATTGGAAAAAGACCTAAAAAGCCTTCTATTGTCTTTCCAAAGGTACAAAAGCATGCCAACAAAAACCAATGCATAGGCCAAATCGTTAACCAACAAAGTGAAACCGACGCTGGAAGAGTATTCGGTGAGTGCCGATTCCAACTCATCTCCCGAAAGGCCCATTTGAACATAACGCATCGCTTCCGCGTTCAAAGCGATTATGCCGATGAATTGGGCTAATAAAAACAAACCGACGAAACCAATCAAGAAAAGACCGATTTCTCGATAAACCCCAAGAGTCAAAAGAGGGGAAAAACAACGGCCTCGCGGATCGATATCTTTGTTTTCCTGCCCGCATTTAGGGCAAGAAGAAGACAAAGGGTCGTAATGCTTGCCGCATTTCGGGCAAACAGAACGACGAAAAGGATTAAAGAAATATTTCATATGAAGATAGTCTAAACGAATCGCTTTGCTATTTCACGGAAAAATATTGATATAATCAATCCATGAAAATTCCTTTCGAATATCAGGAAAAAGAGATAGACGTATTGGGTTCGCGTTTCATTGCCGTAATGATGCCTCTAGAACGATTCGAGGAGATCGATGCATGCCTGGAAACGGTTAAAGACAAATATCCCAAAGCAACCCATTACCCTTTTGCAGCTCGTTACCTTCCAAACGAAAAGGCCTCGGATGATGGAGAGCCTTCTCATTCTACAGGGATTCCTCTTTTATCTTTGCTTCAGCAAAAAGAAATCGATCATATTTTTCTTTGTGTCGTCCGTTATTTCGGAGGGACGAAATTAGGCCTTTCCCGCTTGACGAGAACCTATCGGGAAATAGCCGCCCATTTATTAAACGAAGGCACTTTCGCGCGGGAAATTTCGATTTTAATGGAAAGAATATCCTTGTCTTATTCCGATTTTGAGTACTTGAAAAGGAAAACCAAAGATCTCGATGTAGAGATAAAAGATGTGGAATATGATATTTCCGTAAAACTCTCTTTGATGGGAAATGCTAAAATACTAAACAGTGTTTTGGAACTCTTCCCAAATGCCCAGATTCTGAATGAGAAAGAAATGAAAATAAAAAGGAGAATCCCCAATGATTAACGCAGATGAATTCGCAGAACGCAGAGCCCGTTTGTTGGCTCTTATGGATACTAATTCCGCTTTGGTGCTTTATTCCGGAGTCGGAAAGGTTAGCAGCGCAGATGAAACCTATCCCTTCGAGGTAAATCGCAACTTCTATTACCTTACCGGCATCGATCAAGAAGACTCCGCTCTTTTGCTTGTTAACTCCTATGGCGAGATGAAAGAATTCCTCTTTATTTCCCCTTTTGACGAAAGAAAGGAGAAATGGTATGGGAAACGTCTCACCCCCCAAGAGGCCTCTAAGATTTCCGGTTTCAAAAACATTCAAGTGATTGATTCCCTTACGGCTAAAATCGATGAGGTGTTAAACCCTAAGTTTGCCGTTTATGGTGAGGTAAACAAACTCTATTTGGATTTGGACCGCGAAATCAAAATCGCGGATGAAATGACCACAAGAGATTTGAAGAAGACCTTGGAAACCACCTATCCTAATGTTGCTGTCTCTGATGCGTATCCTTTATTGACGACGCTTCGTTTGAGAAAATCCGTTCGCGAAATCGCCGAGCTTCGTTCTGCCATCGATACGACGCAAATCGGCATCTATTCCGTTTGGTCTTGCATGCGTCCAGGAATCCACGAATATGAACTGGCAGACCTTTTCTTAAAGACCGTTAACGATTTGAATGGCTATGAAGGTTTGGCCTTTCCGACGATCATGGCTTCGGGAATTCATGGCACGACCCTCCATTACCCAACTCCGATGGACGCCTTAAAGGATGGAGATCTTCTCCTCTCTGATTTGGGTTCCAGAAAGAATTATTATTGCGCGGATGTCACCCGCACGGTGCCGGTGAATGGCAAATTCACCCCTCTTCAAAAGCAGGTTTATGAAATTGTTTTGGGGTGTAATAAAATGATCGCCAATAAAGCAAGGCCCGGTATCACGATTGCCGACCTTCAAGAAGCGGCCGTGGATTATCTTGCCACTGAGTGCTTGGCTGCAGGGTTCATTGAGAACAAAGAAGACATCATTAATTATTATTTCCATAACATCTCTCATTTCATCGGCTTGGACACCCACGATCCATACCTGTCCCCATTAAAAGGGGAATACAAGAAAGTTCCTCTTGAAGCCGGTATGGTCATATCCGATGAACCCGGCCTTTATATGGCGGATAGGGGAATTGGAATCCGCATTGAGGACGATCTTCTTATCACCAATGATGGCTGTGAAGTTCTCTCAAGCAAAATCATCAAGGAAGTTTCCGATATCGAAAACGCCTTGGCGAATAAGCGTTAAAGAAAGAAATAAGGGCTTTTTCCAAGAAGCCCTTTTTCTTTTCTTCCTTCTGTTCCATAATATCGGAAAATAGATAACAAGGAACCCCACTATGAAGAAATATATTTTGGCGATAGACCAAGGTACGACTTCAACGCGTGCCATACTTATCTCTCACTCGGGAGAAAAACTTTTTCATGCTCAGCGCCCAGTCGAATGCCTTTACCCCAAGCCAGGATGGGTGGAGCAAGACGCTAATTCCATATGGATTTCCGTGGTTGACGTCATCAATGAACTCTTAATCGTTTCCGGAGCGAAAATGGAAGAAATCGCCGCCATTGGCATCACCAATCAAAGGGAAACGACGGTGGTTTGGGAAAAAGAGACGGGGAAAGCCATCCATAAGGCGATTGTATGGCAGTCCAAGCAGACCCAAGAGATTTGCGAACGTTTCGGGCATCATACAGAAATGATTCGCCAAAAGACGGGTCTTCGCATTAATCCTTATTTCAGCGCCTCGAAAATCCGCTTTATTCTTGAAAATACCCCCAAAGGAGAAGAAAGGATGAACAAAGGGGAGCTCCTTTTCGGAACCATTGATAGCTGGCTAATTTATAAAATGACGCAAGGAAAAGTCCATGCGACGGATTATTCCAATGCATCACGCACCCTTCTTTTCAATATTAAAGAACTATGCTGGGACAAGGAGCTTCTAAAGATGTGGAACATCAATCGCAATATGCTTCCTGAGGTGAAGGATAATAATGCCGATTATGGCGAAGCGACATTTTTTCCAGGAGGCGCTCATATCTTTGGCGTGGCAGGAGACCAGCAGGCTGCCCTCTTTGGCCAATGCTGTTTTGAAAAAGGCCAATCGAAGAATACGTATGGCACCGGTTGTTTCATGCTAATGAACACGGGAGAAGAGCCCATTTTCTCTCGCAACGGCCTTTTAACGACGATTGCCTGGAAAATAGGCCATAAAACGACTTATGCTCTTGAGGGATCCGTCTTTATTGGCGGAGCCGTTGTCCAATGGCTTCGCGATGAGATGAATTGGTTTAAAAACTCTGCTCAATCGGAAGAATACGCTTCAAGAAAGAGAGACACCAATGGCGTGTATGTCGTGCCTGCTTTTGTTGGCTTAGGCACGCCATATTGGGATGACGATGCAAGGGGCGCCATTTTTGGGTTAACAAGGGGCGCTGACCGTCATAACATCACTCGTGCCGCTTTATATTCCATCGCCTATCAATCCACGGATGTGATTAAAACGATGCAAGAAGACGCGAATTTGGATCTATCTGTCTTGAAAGTGGATGGAGGAGCTTCCGCCAATGAGATGCTAATGCAATTCCAAGCCGACATCCTTCAGGCGGAAGTGCGTTTGCCTTCTTGTGTGGAAACCACAGCTTTAGGCGCTGGATATTTAGCGGGATTAGGATGTGGTTTCTGGAAGGATTTGAGAGAAATCGAAGCGAATCATTGCTGCTCAAAACGCTATTATCCGAAGATGAACGCAAAAGAAGCGGAATCTCTTTATGATGGTTGGAAAGAAGCGGTGAAAGCAACGCGTGCGTATAAGCCCCAAAAATGACTATAATGGTGTTATGCCAGTTTGCTTTCTAAAAGAAAAAGAATACGTCGTCATCGCATCGAGGAATCGAATCCCATATTACCAAAATATTCAAAAGAATTCTTCTCTCTCCATGGAAATCATGACCCTTGAGGATATGAAGGCTCTTTTCCTTTTGCCAAACCCAGAACGCCATTTTATAAATAAAGAAATCTTGATATCTGGATATTACGCCAAAGGAAACGTGTTCGCCCATTACTTGAATTCCCTATCTCACAACATGGCAATCGGCTATGAGATTGAGCCCAGAAGAAAAGACGCTCTTTCAGAGACTTTGTACGAAAATGATGCGGAGGAATTATCCTCCATTATCGAAAAAGCCCAAGACATTCATGGAAAATGCCCTTCAAAACCCCTTTATTTTTTGAATTTGGTTCCGAAAGAAAAGAAAATCGTCAAAGAAAAAATTCCTTTTGCAAGTATCCTTTGCGGCTATTGCTTGCCTCTAGATGGGTTTTCTTTTTTCCTCCATTGGAACAAAGAAAAAACTTTCACGAAGGAAGATAAAGCGGACCGCAAAATGGCCCTGACGTCCCCTTTGCTTCTTTCCCTTTCCTCTAGCAAACGATATAAGTTTTGATTTTCTCAATAAGGAAGGTAGAATTAGGTTATGCCGGGCAATTTGAATAAAGAACAATATTTCTCTCTCTTGAAGGCGCTTAATATACCTTCTTCCTTGAATTGGGATTTCTTGTTCCAGGTTTATCTTGACGCGAAAGAATCCTCCAAAAGCTTTGCGGAAAACAATAATGTCATTGCCAATCTCGACGTGAATGACGTTACTTTGACTTTGTATTTGGCAAACGAGCATTATTTCTATTTGCTTACGCACCCGTCCGATTCCGATAAGAAGTTGACCAACGATGAGAAATATGAGCAATTCCTTCTCTCAATCGCCCTAGACAAATATTATACAAATGAGCATTTAGCTTATAAAAACGCGGCCTTCACGAACCGTTTTCAGCCAGAGATCTCTACGATTTCTCTTTATATCAATTTCATTTTGGGGATGCTTGGGAGATATAAGCAAGGCGATCCGAAGCAAACCCTGATTGTGGACATTATGCAAAAAGGCTTTTCGATGGCGCAGTGCATCCTATCTTTGCTCACAGGCGGTTTTGAAACCGAGGCTTTTTCGACCTGGAGAACTCTCCATGAAAATGAATGCATTCTTCTGAGTCTGGTCCGTTTTGGGCAACCGGTAGTGGATGAATATCTCAAACATATGCGATATGCCGTATGTTTCCGTGGGGGCATTCCTTCAAAGGAAGAAACCGATAAGGTCTTTCTTCAAATCAAAGAAGGAATGAAATCCCATGACTTAAAAAGCAAAGACATGAAACGTTTCATCGAGTATGGTTGGCTTTATGCGGTTCCCGAATTGGAATCTGAGGGTGGTTTCAAATTAAATTTCCGCGATGGAGTGGAAAGAGCCGCCCGTCTTCGCGATTATTCTAAAGTTTACGAGATGTCTAGCGAAATCGCCCATTCCTCTCCCTTATTAATTTATTCACGCAAAGATTATTTCTATCTCATTACCTTGTTGAATCTTTACGAATCCTTCTTCCGCATCGAAAAAGTTTTCTCTTCCCTTTATATTTCCACGACTTCCAAGGAAGAGCAACAATCCTACCTTCGAATGCAAAGCCTTTATAAAGGAGAGCTTCAGGCATGTTATTCTTTGATGCAAAAACGCTGGCAAAAACTAAATGAAAGCCAGCCTAAATAACTACACGTCCCCCTTATATTTAAAAAAGAGCCCTTGTTTCCAAGAGCTCTATTTTCATACATCCGCGTAACAAGAGCCGCCAATGAATTCCCTTATTAAGGAATTTGATGGAACCCATTCATCGGACATATCGATGAAGAATTTAAGCATTCCGATCAAACGGTGCGCATCCGAGTGATAAGGAGAATCATTTGGCAAAGCCTGAAGAAGCGGTAAAGCGTATTTCTTCATGACCGCTAACTCATAAGGAAGGAAACTGTTAAAGACATAGTCGCATCCTTCTTGATATGGATAAATCCATTTGAATTCGCCAGCGCGAACTTTTGCCCACATGGAGAAGGTTTCCTCGGCTGGAGAATTACGGAACTTCTTATCTCTGACTAAGCGACGTAACAAACGCAAATCCGTCAAGGAGAGGGGGTTATGATCATCCAAATTGATCTGGGCTTGAGGAGAGATGAATATCTTAAATTTCTGACTCTTTGGAATTTGGAAAGTAAGGCGATCATTCAAAGCGTGAATGCCCTCAATGATAATAGGCTGATCTTTTTCCAATGTAAGTTTTCTTCCAGGGACGCGGTGCCCGACATTGAAATCGAATTTCGGAAGATCGGTTTCCTCTCCGTTAATCAAACTGAGAAGGTTTTCATTGAAATAATCGATGTCGATCGCCTCGATGGTTTCATAATCGGGTTCGCCATCTTCTCCCAAAGGCGTCTTATCTCTTGGAAGATAATAATCATCGGTCGAAAGACGGATGGGTTTGATTCCGCGAGAAAGCAATTCAATTCTCAAACGATTTGCAAAAGTGGTTTTGCCACTGGAAGAAGGTCCGGCAATGCAGATAATGCGGATATCTTGGACATTGTCTTCGATCATTTGGCCCAATTCCACCAACTGACGGTTATGACGGTCCTCGCATACGTTAATTAATTCGGCTGGACCAGCCGTCTTAATTTCGTTGTTGATGCCAGCTACGGTTGAAATGCCGACAACCTTAGCCCAGTCATGTGACTCTTTCAAAGTTTTTCTAAAGGTAGGGGCGTCTTCAAAATCGGGAATCTGGCCATTGCATTCAGAACGTGGGTATTGAACTAAAAAACCCGACCCATATAGGCGAATCTTATAAGAATGAATATACCCCGTGGAAGGGACGAGATGGGAATACATATAGTCCAAATACCCATCGCAATCATAAAAATGGACGGTTTTTTCCGGACGGTATTCCAAGATGTCTTTCTTATCCAAGAAGCCTCTCTGATCGTAAATCTTTTCCGCTTCAGCATTTGAAACGACCATTCGTTTCAAAGGGTAATCGGCTTTCACAATGCGGTTCATCTCTTCATTCACTTTATTGAACATCGCATTATTCGCTTTCACGGTTGGATCCAATAAGTGCACGGAAATGCAACGGCTGATGTTGTAAGCCAAACGGATTTTCAAATTTGGATAAGCCCTTGAAAAAGCCATGGAAATCAAATATCTCAAAGATGCCTCATACATTTTCATGGCTTGCGTTGATTTTAAATCTAAAAATTCGACTTCCGCATCGTAATAAATCTCGTAAGTCAATTCTCTTACGCGGTTATTCACCTTAGCGCAAATGATGCTTTTATTCGCTTTTTGCTCATCGCTCAGAAGGTCTAATACGGCAACCTTTTTATCAAACTCTCTGCTGAGATTGCCAATCTTAATTGTGAATTTCTGCATATCTTACTCCCTAACTGTAACAAAACTTAGACTTTTTATCGAAAAAAGGCAATGGTTTTGCCAACTATGATACCGATTAGATAACAACCATGCAAGCGCTTTCATAAAGAAGGACGGAGGAAAAAAGGCCAATCGTAACAAAAGTGTTAAAACAATTTACGAAAAGATGGTCTACGTAAAAGCTTCCCCTCTATCCTCGAAAGAAGAAAAAATGATACAATTCCATTGGTTGCGAAAGATGGTTAATTTTTACATTAAATTAAATAGAGATCAAAAGGCGTTCTTCTGGTTGGCAGTCTTAGCGGTAGTGGTCTACCTTGCTTTGATGCCCCTATACTTTTTTGGCCTGGAGAAAGGCTATCAATATCCGAATGGCTGGCTATTTGGATCTGCTGTCGAGCTGTTTTCTTATTTCACTTTGATTAAAACGACCCGCGCCGTTACGAAAGACCCGGCCAACAGAAGGCTCTCTCTTATTGTTTTGACAAGCCTTCTTCGTCCTTTGTTGTATGTCGTTGTTTTGGCCCTCAGCGCAATCTGCACCTTTAAATCAGAATGGTTTGGCGGTTTTGATATGTTTTCTTTCTGGACGTCTTTTGCTGGCCTTTTGCCTATGCCTGTTGTCGTTTTACTGACGCATTTTATTTCAATTAGAACCCCCATGCCCATAAAAAAAGAGGATGAAAAATGAGTCTGGAAGAACGTATTAAGGACATGTTCGTTTTTGATTGGGACCATCTAAACGCCCCTCTTTTTTCATCCCTTCTTATAATTCTTGTTTTAATGGTTTTAGGCATTCTCGTCGGCATGAAAGCGAGAAAGGCCATTAAGAAGGGCGCTTATAGGCATGCCCCAAAAGGAATTCTTTTTTGGGCGGACGCGTATTATGACTATGTCAGTAATTTCACGGTCAATAACATGGGCAATTCCTCAAAAACATGGAGTGGCTTTTTCTTCACTTTGTTCGCTTATCTTTTCTTGGCTTTCAACGCTTCCCTCTTTGGTATTCCCAGCCTGATAGATTGGCTGCCTGCCCCTCTTTGTTTGTCTATCATCATGTTTTTATGGATTCACATCATTGCCATCAAATATCAGCATTGGGCATATCTAAAACGTTATATCGACCCGATTCCTGTTTTCCTGCCGGTAAATTTAATCACGATGTGGTCTCCGATTATTTCCACGACGATGCGTATGTTTGGCAACGCTCTTGCCGGCACCGTTTTGATTACTTTGATTCAATGGGCCACCTCGAATTTGTCCGCGGCTATTTTCTCTGCTTTGGGGGTTTCCCTTCAGATTCAAAGCGTGACGGGGAGTTGGTATAGTTGGTGGAATTCCTTCCCTTATTGGACAGGCACCATCCTTTCTCCGATCCCAATGGGGATCTTGAATATCTATTTTAGTTTGTTCTCCGGGTTTATTCAGACCTTGGTATTCGCTTCCTTGACTTCCCTTTGGATTGCTCAAGAGAAGCCTACGGACGAAGACAATGTTTATCTTGCCTTCCGCCCGGTGCCACAGAATCTACTCGTTCTTGAGCAAAAGAAAGAAACAACCAATTACTAGGAGGTAATAATATGGAAGTTGGTCTCAAAGCTATTGCAGCCGCGATTTGTGTCGCCTTTGGCATGATTTCCGCCATTGGCGAAAGCTGGATTGCCTGCCATACCATCGATGGCATGGTAAGAAATCCTGAAATGGCAGACAAATTAAGAAGCAACATGATCGTTGCTGTCGCTCTCGATGAATCGACTGCTATTTACAGCTTGATCGTCGCCATTTTAATCATTTTCGTTTTATAAGGAAGAAGAACAGGGATGAATACCATTTTGCTAACGATTTTAGAAGATGCTTCGTCCGCTCCTTTCAAACCGGAAGATTTTTTAAGCAAGATTTTCGGAAATTTCTGGTCTTTGCTAATCAACCTTCTTGCTTTGCTGATTCTTTTTATCGTGCTTTTCTTTTTGGCTTATAAGCCTATCCGAAAATATTCGGAAAAAAGAAGAGATTACATCGAAGGAAATATTTCCAAAGCCGAAGAGGCAAAACTTTTCTATGAGCATCAGATAATGAAAACAAAAGACATTATCGATTCTGCTCAGAAACAAGCGCAGGAAATCGTCAAAAAGGCGGAGGAAAACGCTCAAAAAGAAGCCGGCCTCATTCTCGCTGACGCCAAGAAGGAGGCTGCTTTGACGCAAGAAAAAGCGCTTCAAAACATTGAGCAGGAGAAACAAAAGGCCCGTGCTGAGATTCATCGAGAAATCGTAAACGTCGCATTAGACGCCTCGAAAGAGATTCTAGGCCGAGAAATCACGGAAAAAGACAATCAAAAAATCTTACATCAATTCACTGATGATTTAGAGAAGAAAGGATGAGGGTATGAAAGATGAAATTTTCGTGAACTATGCCGCCGCTCTTTTCTCTTTGGCGAGAGAGGAAAAGAAAGTCTCGGCATACCGAAAGGAAATCAAAGAAGTGGAAAAGATCTTGACGGAAGATCCGTCGTTTTTGGAATGCTTTTCCTCTTATAAAGTTCCTCACGAAGACATCTACCGAATTCTTGACGAAGCTTTTAAAGGCTTGGAGAGTCCTTCTATTTTGCCTTTCTTGAAACTTCTTGTCTCGAAACACCTTATTTCTTCTATTCCAGAGATTTCGGAAGCCTTTTATGGCATGTGCAATGAATATTTGGGCATCGAAGAAGGACTCGTTTATTCCACGACGCCTCTCACGGAAGAAGAAGTTTCCAAGCTTGAGAAAGCTTTGGAAAATAAACTTTCTTGCAAAGTCTCTCTCAAAAACAAAATCGACCGCAATCTTATCGGAGGGGTAAGAATTGTTTTAGACGGAAAAATCTATGATGGCTCCGTGGAAAACAAGATTGAAACCCTACGTAAGGAATTACTTAAAGGAGGCCTCATATGAAGCTAGACACCAATCAAATAAGCACTTTAATCAAAGAGGAAATAAAGACCTTTGCCGGCCAAATCGAATCGGATGACGTAGGCACAATCATTTCCGTTGGAGATGGGATTGCCTCTGTGTATGGATTAAAAGACGCCATGCTTGGAGAGCTCCTCCTCTTCCCTAATGACATTTACGGCATGGTTATGAATTTAAACGCTGATGATGTTGGCGCCGTCCTTTTAGGAAGCGATCTTTCTTTAAAAGAGGGAGATGTGGTCAAAAGAACAAAACGCGTCGTGGAAGTTCCTGTCGGCGACGGCCTTTTAGGAAGGGTTGTCTCGCCTTTGGGTATCCCTCTTGACGAAATGGGTCCTCTTACTTATAGCAAAAGAAGGCCGATTGAAAGAATCGCCCCCGGGGTCATGAAAAGAAAATCCGTCGACACGCCTCTCGCGACTGGCATAAAGGCGATCGATTCGATGATTCCGATTGGCCGAGGCCAACGTGAACTTATCATCGGCGACCGTCAAACCGGGAAAACCTCCATTGCCATCGACACCATCGTGAACCAAAAAGGAAAAAAGGTGAACTGCGTCTATGTGGCCATTGGCCAAAAGAATAGCACGGTTGCGAATATCGTGAACCGTTTGAAAGAAAAAGGCTGTTTCGATTACGTGACCGTCGTGGACGCTTCCGCCTCGCAATCCGCACCTCAGCAATATATCGCTCCTTTCTCCGGCATGGCTATGGCAGAAGAATGGATGGAAGAAGGCAAGGACGTGCTTATTGTTTTCGACGATTTATCCAAACACGCTGTCGCCTACCGTACTTTGTCCTTACTTTTAAGAAGAGCGCCAGGACGGGAGGCCTATCCAGGCGACATCTTCTATCTGCATTCTCGTTTGCTTGAGAGAGCTTGCAAACTGGCGCCGGAATACGGTGGAGGCTCCATTACGGCTCTTCCGATTATCGAAACCCAAGCGGGAGATATTTCCGCCTATATTCCAACCAACGTCATTTCTATTACCGATGGCCAGATTTTCTTGATTGGCGATTATTTCAACGCCGGTCAAAGACCTGCCGTTGATTCGGGATTGTCTGTTTCCCGTGTTGGCTCCAGCGCTCAAATAAAGGCAATGAAACAGGTTTCCAAATCTTTGAAAATCGAACTTGCAAACTACAGAGAGAATCTCTCTTTTGCTCAATTCGGATCCGATTTGGACAACGAGACGAAACGCATTCTCACCCATGGCGCCGTTGTTATGGAAGCTTTGAAACAAAAGAACTGGGCGCCCATGGATATGTTTGACGAAATCATTCAGCTTTTCGCCGTTAACCGTGGTTTTTTGGATGATTTGCCTTTAGAAGAAGTCAATCCGTTTTTGACCGACTTGCTTCGTTATGTCAAAGGCTCTTCTCCAGAAATCTTGGAATCCCTAAACAAAGAGAAAGCTTTTAGCAAAGATAATGAAGCAGCCCTTTCCAATGCCATCGAAACCTTTAAAAAGAACAGGAAGAACTAATCCTTATGCCGTCTTTAGCAAAAACAAAACGTCGAATTAATTCCATCAAGGGAACGGAGAAAATCACCCGAGCGATGGAGCTTGTCGCTACGGTGAAAACCAAACGTTTTTCTGTGCTTCACGATAAAGGATACGCTTATTCCCAAGAGTTCCTTTCTTTAATCAGCCAAATTTTTGCTTATGATAAAGAAGGCGTTTCCCATTATGGGAAAATGAATGAGGGGAACCTCCCTATCCTTTATCTTGTGATTTCCTCGAATATGGGGCTTTGCGGAGCTTATAACAACAACGTTTTTAAATTTGCGGAAGCGCATCTAAAAGAAGGCGATTTCCTCGCACCGATCGGAAATAAAGCCGTCCATCATTATTTATCGGACCCCAAATACGCCAAAAACGTCATGGATGAATTCGCTTCTTTGAGCTTGGATACGGATATGGATCAAGTCCATTTCCTTGCCAATAAGCTCAAAGAGGATTTCAATAACAAAAAATACAAGGCTATCCGTATCATCTACACCCGCTATATAAACTCCATTACCTTCGAGCCGACCGTTTTCCAAATCTTGCCTGTTCAAGTTCCGAAGGCAAAATGGACGGATGACGAATTCGCCCCGCCTTTATTTGACGAAGAACCGAGGAAGATGCTGCATCAAATTTTGCCATCCTATCTAACTGCCATTCTTCATGAAATCGTTCTGGATTCTTCCTTATCGGAGCAAGCTTCTCGAAGAACGGCTATGGATAATGCGAACGAGAATGCAGACGAATTGCTAGACAAACTGACCGTCGAATACAACAAAGCGCGTCAAAACGCGATCACACAACAAATTACCGAAGTTGCCTCAGGGGCCAATGCTGGGGAATAGAAAGGAGAAAAATATGAGCGAAAAAAAGAAAGATGAATCTTTTGATGGAAAGGTCGTTGAAGCGGTCGGACCGGTTATCGATGTCCGTTTCGACGATAAGCATTTGCCGAATTTGCTTACCGCTTTGAAAGTCGTTCTCTCGAAAGAAAAGACCTTAACCGTCGAGGTTATGCAACATATTGGAGACGATAAGGTACGCTGTGTTGCCATGGGCGCCACAGAAGGCGTTTCCCGTGGCATGAAAGTCATTGATACGGGCGCTCCTATTTCTGTTCCTGTCGGCGAAAAGACGTTGGGAAGGATGTTTAATGTCCTTGGCGAACCCATCGATGAGCTTGGCGGGGATTTCCAAGATGTTCCGCATCATCCAATTCACAGGGAGGCACCTTCTTTTGCTGAGCAGAATGTCTCCACGCAAATGTTAGAAACTGGCATCAAGGTCATTGATTTGCTTTGCCCTTATGTCCGTGGCGGGAAAATCGGTCTTTTCGGTGGGGCTGGCGTCGGGAAAACCGTTTTAATCCAGGAACTTATTTTCAATATCGCATCAGAGCATAATGGCATTTCCGTCTTTGCGGGCGTTGGCGAGCGTTCCCGCGAAGGAAATGACCTTTATTTTGAAATGAAAAACAGCGGGGTTTTGAAAAATACCGCACTTTGTTTCGGCCAAATGAATGAACCGCCGGGAGCTCGTATGCGTGTTGCCTTAACCGGTCTGACGATGGCAGAGTATTTCCGCGATGAAAAGCATCAAGATGTTCTTCTCTTTATCGATAACATCTTCCGATTCACCCAAGCGGGATCAGAAGTGTCCGCCCTTTTGGGGCGTATGCCTTCCGCTGTTGGGTATCAGCCAACCCTCGCTAACGAAATGGGGCAGCTTCAGGAAAGAATCACCTCGACGAAGTCTGGATCAATCACATCCGTTCAGGCGGTTTATGTCCCGGCTGACGATTTAACTGACCCTGCTCCAGCGACAACTTTCTCCCATTTGGATGCCAAAACGATTTTGGATAGAAATACGGCCGCATTGGGTATTTTCCCTGCTGTCGATCCTTTGGAATCCGCTTCCAATATTCTCGATCCCGATATTCTTGGGGAGGAGCATTATGAAGTGGCTCGCGCCGTCCAAAAGATTCTTCAAAGATATAAAGAATTGCAGGATATCATCGCCATTTTGGGAATCGATGAACTTTCCGATGAAGACAAGGGCATCGTTGCTCGTGCAAGAAGAATCCGCAATTTCCTTTCCCAGCCTTTGCATGTTGCCGAAGCGTTTAATGGCTTCCCTGGCGTTTATGTTCCGGTTAAAGAGACCATCCGCTCCTTCAAAGAGATTCTTTCTGGCAAATACGACTCCTATCCGGAGAGCGCTTTCTTATATTGCGGAAGCATCGAGGATGTCATCGAGAAAGCCAAAGAAATGGAGTCTAAGAAATAATGGCTTCCCTGCTTTTAAACGTTCTTACTCCGGAAGGATTGGCCTTTGAAGGAGAAGCCAGCTATGTTTCCCTCCCCTCCAAAAAAGGAGTTCTTGGCTTAATGCCTGGATACACCCCTTTGATTTCTCCTTTAGCCGACAAGGGGGTTTTAAAAATCATTCTTCCTAATAATGAAGAACGATTTTTCGCCATCTCCTTTGGAGCGGTGGAAGTCAAAAAAGAAAAGACGATCATCTTGACGGAAAAAGCCTTTCCTGCCGAAAGCGAAGAAAAGGCGAAGAAGCTTCTAAAGGAGCTTCCTTTCGCTTTTGCCCAAGATAATGACAGAGATATCAAGACCGCATCTTATAAAATTAGGAAGACCTTAAAGGAGGGGCAATCTTCATGAATTTCATTTTCATTTCTCCGAATTATCCCTACCGTTATTTCAAATGGGTAGAGGCTCTGAAAGAAAGAGGCATCACGGTGTTAGGAATCGGCGATACGCCTTACGATGATACTTCCATTCGCCTTAGGAACGCTCTGACGGAATATTATTTCCTGCCTAATCTTGCCAATTTCGATGAAATGCTGAAAGCCTGCCGCTATTTCGAAAGGAAATATGGCAAAATCGATTATCTTGAATCCGATAACGAATGGTGGCTTTATCAAGATGCAAGGCTTAGAAAAGAACTGAACATCGTCACCGGATTCTTCCCGGAGGAAATGGAAAAAATCAAAGCCAAATCCGCAATGAAGGAATGCTTCCAAAAAGCGGGCGTCAAAACCATGCGCTACATTCTTGTGGATGGCCCTAAAGACATCGAACGGACCATGCAATTCGCCAAAGAAGTGGGGTGGCCCCTTTTTATGAAGCCAAATATCGGCGTAGGCGCGGCAGAAAGTCATCCAATCCATAATGAAGAGGAACTGCGCAGTTTTCTTAAAGACACTTTGCCTGAAACTTTCATCGTCGAGGAATTCATCGATGGCGAGATTATTTCTTTCGACGGCATCTGCGATTCTCATTCCGATGTTGTTTTTGCGACCTGCGATCATTTCCCTACCCCGGTAGCCGATGTTGTGAATGAAGCAAAAGACGAATATTACTACACCTCCCCATTCTCTTTGCCTTTCTTTGATGTGGATAAGGACGCTTTCTTAAAAGCAGGCATCGCCACGGTAAAAGCCTTTGGCATAAAGAAACGTTTCTTCCATATCGAATTCTTTGTCCTAAAGAAAGACAAAGAGGGATTCGCCAAAAAAGGGGAATTCGTCGCTTTGGAATGCAACATGAGACCGGCTGGAGGCTACACGCCAGACTTGATTAATTTCGCAAATTCCGTCTCTTGCTATGAAATCTATGCCGATGTCATCGCTTATGATAAAAATCTTCAAGATATGGGGAAAGAGAAATTCTACGCATTCTCCGTATCAAGAAGGGATGAGCTTAATTATCTCCATACTCAAGAGGAAATCTTTTCGAAATACGGACCATCCCTATGCGCGCATGGCGTTTATCCTAAGCATATGGCTGATGCGATGGGAGACGATTATTTCTACGCCAAATTCAAAACGATTGACGAAGGATTGGAATTCGATCGATTTGTGAGAGCCAAAAAATAAATCAATAATATTCATCCAAAAGAGCGGTCGAGGAAGAATCCTCCACGCTCTTTTTCTCTCCGCCATAAATAAGATCATAATCTCCAAAATAAGCATCCGCTTCCTTCTTTTCGGCTTCATCTAGACGCGACATATCTAGAATATAAGTGGAGCGTTCGCTTTCTTTTGCTCTGGGGAAGAGCGATTTCTGGTAGAAGGAGAAAGAAGGCTCTTCTTCATAATCGAGGCGATATAGAAGGACATCCCCATTTATCTCCAATGCTTTTTTAAGATAAGCAACAGAGGAAAATTTATAGATATTCGTCAAGGAAGCTTGAGAGAAATAATTTCTTTCCAACGCTTTTCTGCTTTCTGCGCCCCAATTTGCGATACGAACCTTCCCTTTTTCGGAAGCGAAATACCAGCTTGGAGTATTTTTAAAGAAAGGATGCGACTCATCTTCTTCGATTTCGTCTTCATTAAAAAGAGAACGGATTTTATCGCCGAATTGATAGGTGTCTTCGTTATTTGAGGAAAAAACGGCAACATCCAACTGGTAATCTTCCACAAAAGAAACAAAAGTTTCCTGGAATATTTGGCAACTGGCGCATGTCGCGGAAGTTTTGATGAAAGTCACGCTTTCGCCCGCTTTAAGGGAGTTTTCCAGATAGGCGGAGGTAATTTTATTCCCAAGGTCATCATAGGTTGGGTCTTGATACTTTTTGACTAGCAAATCCCCATTCCGGCACAAATCAAAACTTTTGCTCGGATCGAGCTTTCCTTTATCCTCTTGGCAAGAGGAAAGCAGAATAGGCAAAAAGCAGATGAATAAAAAATCCTTCTTCATAAGCGCTATTCTAACACCTTTTAGAGTCTATTTTTCGTTAAAGCGCGAAGATAACGAAAACGAAAAGCGAATTCGTCATTGAAAAGACATGAGTATCTTAGGAAGATCCCTTGCTTTTTATAGGGACAAAAAGAAAAAGAGAACTCGAATGAGGGAATCTTTATATTCAGCACCGGATAAACGCCTTTTGAAGCTTTTTCGGGAAAAGGATTTTTTCTTGAATGTCTCGCTTTTGAATTTGGATTTGAAGACTGTAATATAAAAAAAGAAAGCCACCAAATTACATAAGAACAAGTGCTGAAAATGAAAGAAACACCCTGGGGAAGGCGTATGCCAAAGCAAGAGGAGACCATGAAATTCGAATTCATTATGAAGGCGTTTCCCATTTTCGCATCAACGCTTGTATTTTGCCTTGATTGCCCCCATATCACTCGAATTCATTCACGATCCCTCTCACTTTGGGAAAAATCTCAGGAAAAAGATTTATTCCCTCGTTTTTTCGATGGATCAGCCCCAAGAAAACTCTGGAGCAGCAATGAGAAAACTAGCGAAGCTCCACGTGTTTCGCTTTCTTCAAAAGATCTGCCGTCGTTTTGGAAACGTTTTTCAAATGGATTGTTTTGTATTCTTTTAAGATGGCTTCACCTAACGTAGAGCCCTTCCGGACGTACTTCCTTTTCGTATAAAGAACATCTCCGTCACACTCTGAGGAATTGATAAGGCATATTTCTGCGGCGATTCGCATTTCCTCTTCGCTGGGATTCTCTTTTTTGATAATGACGTGAGAGCCGCTCCGTGAGGCGATATGGAACCAGTAATGTTCCTTGGAAGTATCATAAAGGAAAGTCAGGAAAGCGTTTTGCTTGGCGCTTTTCCCAAAAAGAAATTTCGTCCCGTTTACTTCGATGAAATAAGGGATGGTTTCGCTGTTTAATGAGCAAGAGATTTTCTCATTCTCTTTTTTGCTTTTGCTTACCGGGATCCTAAAATCTTTTAATAAAAGCTAAAGACCCGCCTCATTTGACACTTCCAATTGAGCTAAAATGGCTATTACATCTGCCAATTCCTTTTCGGCCTCTTTTTTGAATTTACCGCATTGAAGAAGAGTTTCTTTCGCTTTTTTCGCACGTTTGAAATACATCTCGGCATTCATCGCTAGACTCTTAGCCGGGTCCAATTCGACTCTCAACCCTTCATATTCAAAATAACCTTGACGATTATCGAGGGAAGAATAGCAGATGAATATGGCTTCGCCTTTTTTGCCGTCATTCAGATGTTTTTTAGCTTCGTCTTCATCGTTTTGGAGATAAGAAAGTTTTCGCTTAAGCATCTTCTCGCGGTTCTTAAAATAAGTGAAGGCATATCCGAAGCGTTCCATCTTTCTTTTTTGGGCAAGAGCGACTTCCTGCTTTTCGCAGGCTTCCTGATACTCTTCAATAGAAAAAGGGAGGGACTCCATAGCGAAAGAGGGATGTTCTAAAGGCAAATAGGTCAAGCCTCTCATGATAGGCCTTTTATCATCGAGGGAGGAATTTCGATAAGCGGCAATGATTCTATTATCCCCATCAACCAAAATGAGATTTGGATGGTGAGGCAATAACTCAATGTATATCGATTTCTTCTCCTCTTTGAAAACGGAATTCAATGAAAGAAAATCAAATTTGAGTACACGGTCCCCCTCGAATTGGGAAACGGAAGTGACGTACGCGTTTCCACATTCTTTTTTTAACACGCTTAAAAACCTGTCATCCAAAGAGCTTCCTTCTAAACCATCTTGGCTTAAATACACTCTTGGGGAAGTTCCATCCAGGCAAATAACCAAAGTATGGTATCCTTTGCCAGAGATATGGAAGAGAAAAGTATCTTTCGCATACAAAATAGGTGAAGAAAGGTATTTTCCCTCGATTTCTTTTTTCAAAAAAGGGACATATTGATTCAATTGATTTGCTTTTAACGCCTTGAAACTCATGTGCATAATTATAGCTAAAAGATAAGCCAATATTGCTCTTTTCAAGCAAAAATGTTAAATTTTTTGCATGAAAAAAGGCTTACTGATTATCATTTCTGGTCCTTCTGGGGTTGGGAAGGGCACCATTCGTCAACGAATCATGAAAGAAAACGACCTAAATCTATGGTTCTCCGTTTCGATGACGACCCGTTCTATTCGCCCAGGCGAAAAGAATGGCAGGGAATATTTCTTCGTCACGAAAGAAGAATTCTTGAAAACTCGTGAAGAAGGCGGCCTTTTGGAATCCAACCAATATGTGAATAATTACTATGGCACGCCGAAAGCGAAAGTAGAGGAGATGCGTGAAAAAGGATATAACGTTCTTCTCGAAATTGACGTGAATGGCGCAGAACAAGTCATGAAGTCCATAGGAAAAGGGAACATCCTTTCGATTTTCATCTTGCCTCCATCTTTCGAAGAACTTGAAAAGAGGATACGCGGGAGATCCACCGAGACGGAAGAAAGCATTCAAAAGAGACTTCTTCAAGCCCATCATGAAATCCAACTTCAAAAAGACTACCGCTATGTCGTTGTGAATGACAACTTAGATCGTTGCGCTTTGGAAATCGCCTCCATCATCAAGAAAGAGTCGGAAGCGAACTAATTAAGCTATAATACCTTTGTGAAAATACTCGAGGTTTTAACGGAATACGGAACGCGGTCTTTGGATCGCACGTTTTCTTATTTATATGACGGGAATAAGCCAATAGGCCCCCGTTTCCGCATCAAAATCGATTTTCATGGCCACCTGGCCATGGGTTTTGTTTTATCTAGCGAGGAAACGAATAAAACAGCTGCAGAGCTTTCCGAAGAAAAGGGCTATTCTCTTAAAACGATACAAGATGAGGACATCGTGGATGAAGAACCCTTGATGGATGAAAACATGTTCTTGTTGGCGAAAGAGGTGGCAAACTATTATTTCTCCCCTCTTATCAGCGTCATTCAAACGATGCTGCCCATCACTTTATCACCAAAAAGCTCTTCTCTCCATGGGCCGAAAATCGCTTATGAAAAGTATTTGGAGATCCTCGATGAGAAGGAAGAAGGACTTACCGACAAGCAAATCGAAATTCTTCGTTTGATTTCCAGAAATTCTCCGATTCTGAAAAAAGAAGCGGGATCCCCGTCCATCGTTGAGAAACTCATTCAAAAAGGAAAAATAAGGCTTTTCAAGAAAGAAAAAGAACGTTACCAAATCCCTCTTTCCGAAAGGGAAGAAATTCATGAGATGTCCCCTTTGCAGAAGAAAGCCTATGAAGAAATATTGTCCTCACCGAAGCCCGTTATTCTTCTACAAGGGGTAACGGGGTCTGGGAAAACGGAGGTGTACCTTCGTCTTTCGGAAACCATCTTTCAGCAAGGAAAGACCGTTTTGATGCTGGTTCCTGAAATTAATTTAACCCCACGCATGGTGGAATATTTCTCCCGGCGTTTCGGCAACAAAATCGCGATTCTCCATTCTGAATTAACCCCAGCGGAACGTTATGACGAATATCGAAGAATCGCAAGAGGAGAAGCGTCTATCGTGGTGGGTGCAAGGAGCGCCGTCTTCGCCCCTTTGAAGAACATCGGCCTTATTATTTTGGATGAAGAACACGTCGAATCTTATAAACAAGATAACGCGCCGTATTATCACGCAAGGGAAGTGGCGATCATGAGAGGCAAAATGGAAGGATGCAAAGTCCTTTTGGGCTCTGCGACTCCCACCCTGGAAAGCAAAGCCAGAGCGCTTCGCGGCGTTTATGGATATACGGAAATGAAAGAAAGGGTGAATAAAAAAGCATTGCCTAAAACCATCATCGTGGATTTAACCGATCGAAGGAATTTCAATGCCTCAAGCGAGAAGCTTTCCCTCCCTTTGCAAAACAAAATTCGGGAGAAACTATCCAAACGCGAACAAATACTTTTGCTCATCAACCGTCGAGGCTATTGGACGGGCGTGAATTGCCCTAAGTGCGGTTATATATTCACTTGCCCTAATTGTGGGGGAAACCTTACCTATCACTCGGAAGATAATATGCTGAAATGCCATCATTGCGGATATGTTTCTCTCTTTCCCGCCTTTTGCCCGGAATGCGGCAATAGCAAGCTTAGAAGAATTGGCTATGGCACGGAAAGAGTCGTGAAAGAGCTGGAAGATCTTTTTCCCGGAGTCAGAGTGGCGAGGATGGATTCGGATGTAGGGAAGGTTTCTAAGAACGTCGAGAAAATCCTCAAGGAGTTTCATGATGGCGGATACGACATCCTTGTAGGAACTCAAATGATCGCCAAAGGGCATGATTTCCCTTTGGTCACTTTAAGTGCGGTGGTTCTAGCTGATATCGGCCTCTCTTTGCCAACCTACCGCGCATCAGAAAGGACTTTTCAGCTCATCGCTCAAGCCGTCGGAAGAAGCGGACGTTCGGAAAAAACAGGGGAAGCGATGATTCAAACCTATAATCCGGATCATTACGCTATCCGATTGGGTGCGAAACAAGATTACGATAATTTCTTCATTCAAGAAATGAACCAGAGGAAAATCACCAAATATCCCCCTTATTTCAATCTCATCCTTCTTGAATTCCAAGGCGCGAATGAAGAAAAGCTCATGGGCGCCGCCTATGATTTCAAAAAAGAAATGAGCGATTTTCATCTGGAAAATCTAGAAATAGTCGGCCCTATTGTGCCATATTATTCGTTAAATAAAGGCAAATATAAGCGGGTTTTGCTTCTGAAATTCAAAAAAAGAGAGCCCATTCAGGAAGCTTTGGAAATGCTTTTGCCTCGCTATAACGGAATTTCGGGAGTCGACATCCGCGTCAATGTCGATCCTTTAGATTATTGATTTTGAAGGAAAAAAGGTGTTCTTCCTTATAAGGAAGCTATGCTATAATTTGGAGCGAAGGAAAATATACAATGATTACGATTCAAGTTCTCGGCTTAGACCAATATGTTATTGGTCATTATTCCAAAGATTCCACAACGGATATCGCCAATATCCTCGAAACCTCAGAAGATGAAATCAACTTCTATGCTCCATGCGATTCTTTGCTTTTCCATAACGGAGTGGAGCAGACCTCGTGGAACACCGTTGTGTTTGTGAAAATTCCAAAAAGATATGAGATTTTCGAAGCGAAGCTAGCTGATTATCTTTTGAAAACATTGAAAGAATTCTCCATCAACGTGGAAATCAACTTCGAATATATCGCCGAAGGAAAAAGCTATGAATATGTCAACGAATCTTATCCTCGTTTCTTAACGGAAAAGAATATTGTCAATGTCAATGACATGGACGATTCTGATGAAGATGATGACGTGAATGACGATTCCGACCCACGTGATAGGAGCGATTTGGATTATAACGATCCGGACCAGCTTTATTTAGGGAACGCCTTCGAAGGAAAAGAAAAAGAATTAGACGAATTGGACAAAAAATCGAAATAGATTGAGGTAAATATTTATGCAAGAATTTGATTTAGCGGAAAACATACTCGAAGACATTGTTGTTAACGACACCCTTTTTAATGACGCTTTGAAAAAAGTCTTCCAGGCTAACCCTTCTCTTCGTCCGATGCGTGTTGTCGTCGCCGGCATTGTCGGATGCGAGCTCCGTCACCATTTGCTTTTTGAATACTTGCTTGCCGACTATAAAGACTTGACCCCCGAAGAAAAAAGAACGATTTCTCTTGCTTTAGCCAACCTTTATTTCTACAAGCACATCGATAAAGACCAGATGCTTGGCATTTTGAAGGAGAAGATTGGGGAAGAGAAATACAAGGAAATCAGCCCTCTTTTAGATAAAGTGAATACGGATGGCCCTTATCTTCCGGAAAATCTTTCCAAACAATCCAATCGCTATCTCTCTTTGCGGTTTAATACCCCGGAATGGGTTTTGAAAATCTTTGAGCATTATGGTTTTGGCGCAACCTATAAAATTCTGAAGAAAAACAATCGCCCATTTACCTATCACGTTCGCGTCAGAACGTCTTTGATCCCTACGGAAGAGGTTTTGAAAAACAATCCCGATTTCCAAAAGACGAATGTCGATGATATTCTTTTGTATACCGGAAAGACCTCCTTGCGTAAAAATGATTTGGTTAAAAGTGGCGTTCTTTTTAAAGAGAAACCAGTCACGAAGGAGATCGTGGATAAATATCGTATCGACGAGCCGAAAGAGCTCTTTGTTTACAATGGGAATCCCGATTCTTCTCTTCTGAAGGAAATCATTGAGAATTACGGCTCTTCCATTGGCATTAATATGGGCGTTAAGAGCTTTGATAAATATGCGGATATTTCCCGCATCATTCGCCAAAAGCAATTAAAGAACATCAATTTCTTTGCTTCTAGCTTAGATTCCCTGCTCGTTTCCATTTCCCGTCCGCAAGATTTGGTTATCGTTGCGCCCGATTCCTCTAATTTCGATCTTATCCGTGAGCAGCCTGATTACCTTCTTCATTTTAAAAAGAGCGGAATGGATGAATTATTCGCTCAAGAAAAAGAGGCGCTTTTGGAATGCTCTAAATTCGTAGCGGAAGGCGGAACCCTTATTTATATGATTTATACAATCTCTAAGAAAGAAGGGCATCAAACGATCAACGAATTCCTTAACAACCATCCGGAGTTCCATTTTGTGGAAGAGAAACAATGTTTCCCATACGAAGAAGGCGAAACTTCTCTTTATTATGCCGTCTTGCATAAAGACACCAATCTCGCAAAGGAGGGGGCGCCTTTGGCGAAAGAGCTGTTAAACGAAAGCCCCAATGCCCAAAACACTTCCTTAGCCTCCGATAAATAATATGAAGAAAAACTTATTCGGCTACACCTTAAAAGCCTTGGAAGAGGAAATGCTTTCCCTCGGGGAAAAGAAATTCCGCGCCATTCAGCTTTATACTTGGATTTATGTAAAAAAAGTCTACGATTTCGACTCCATGACAGACATATCCAAGAATTTTCGTGAGACATTAAAAGAAAATTATTGCCTCACGCTTCCGAAAATCTACACCAAACAGGTTGCGGAAGACGGCACCATCAAGCTCCTTCTGGAAATGGAAGACGGGGCCAAAGTGGAAACCGTCTTGATGCGTTATGATTACGGAAATGCCATCTGCGTTTCTAGCCAGGTGGGTTGCGCAATGGGCTGCGCTTTTTGCGCTTCCGGACTTCTTAAAAAAGAAAGAAACCTCACTTCTGCGGAAATGGTCGGCGAAGTTATCGTGATGAACCAGATTCTTTATGAAGTCGGGGAAAACGTCACCCATATCGTCGTGATGGGCACTGGCGAGCCTTTTGACAATTACGATAACGTTTCAAGCTTTATCCACATCATGAACGAAGCGAAAGGTCTGTCTATTGGCGCAAGGCACATCACCGTTTCCACTTGCGGCATCGTTCCCGGCATTGAAAAATACGCCAACGAAGGCATCCAAGTGAATTTAGCCATCTCCCTTCATGCTCCGAATAATGCCATTCGCTCCTCTTTGATGAAAGTCAATAACGCGTATCCTTTGGAGAAATTGATACCCGCTGTCAAAGAATATGTTGAAAAAAGCGGAAGAAGAGTTACTTTTGAATATATCATGATAAAAGGGGTGAACGACTCTATTGAAAACGCCAAAGAATTGGTGGAACTCTTGCGTGGCGTGTTTTGCTACGTGAATCTGATTCCATTGAATCCCGTTAAAGAAAAACCGTTTGAAAGAAGCGAGAAAGAAACCACCAAGCGTTTCTCTGTTTACCTGAATTCCCGTGGCGTGAATTGCACCGTTAGAAAAGAATGGGGAACAGGGATCGATGCTGCATGCGGTCAACTACGCGCGAAAGTCATGAAAGGGGAATAAATCATGCCAGAAAGCAAGAATTATCACGGAACATACGCCTATAAAACCGATATTGGACGCGTCAGAAAAACCAACGAGGACCGCGCTATTATCCTAATGAATTCCGATAACGAGGTTTTTCTTGCGGTATCCGATGGCATGGGCGGAAGCGAGAAGGGGGATGTCGCGAGCAAATTGACCATCGACCTTTTGAAAGCCGCTTTTAAGAAAAAGAGAAAACATCGATATCTTTTCTCTGATAAAAACTGGATCACGAGGACATGCAAAAACATCAACAAGAAAATCTATTCCATGGCCGAAAAAATGAGAAAGGCCGAGAAAAAGTCCGAAAAAATTAGCATGGGATGCACACTTGTGGCCGTTTTAATCACCGGTGAACGGATGATGATCGCCAACATCGGCGATTCTCGCGCCTACATGCTGAAAGATGGCGAATTAAAGCAACTCACCACCGATCAAACCTATGTCGAATATCTTCTTAAGACAGGGAGAATCTCCGAAGAGGGCGCAAAAACCCATCCAGACCGCCATATTTTGACCAACGCTTTAGGCGTATATAATTCTCTTTCTTTATCCATTACCGATAAACCCTATCATGGCGAGAGCATTCTTCTTTGCTCAGATGGCCTTTATAACAATTTGGATTCCAAAGAAATCGCCAATATTCTTTTAACGGACGAAAGAACCGATCAAAAAGTCGTCTCTTTGATCTCTATCGCCAATCACGCTGGAGGTTCCGACAATATCGGAATCGCCCTTTGGGAGTGCATCGCCAATGATTGAAATCGGTGACAAAATCGATGGCCGTTATCGCATAACGGGCCGCATTGCCCATGGGGGGATGGCTGATGTCTACGAGGCTTTTGATATTGTTTTGAGACGTATCGTGGCTTTGAAAGTCATGCGTGAAGACATGATGAAAGACCCTAGGAATGTCGAACGTTTTAACCATGAATGCAAGATTGCCTCCACCTTGAATAACCCCAATATCGTGAAATGGGAAGGGCAAGGCATCATCGAAGGCCGCCCTTATATGGCCAACGAATACGTTGAAGGGAGAACCCTTCGTGATAAGCTCAATGTTGCCGCTGGGCATAATCTATCCGCAGCTGAAGCTTGCGAAGTCATGCTTCAACTCACCTCAGGCGTTTCCTACATCCACAATCACGATATCATTCATTGCGATATCAAACCGGATAATCTTTTTTATTTGGCAGACGGCTCTATCAAAATCACGGATTTCGGAATCGCTTCCTTTAAAAACGAAATCGAAGTGGATAAGAACGCCATCAGCGGAACGGTTTATTATTGCGCGCCAGAGGTCTTGATGGGGAAGGAGCCTTCGGTTGCCTCCGATATTTATTCGATGGGCGTTGTTTTCTATGAAATTCTTACGGGGACGATTCCTTTCGATGCCCCAACCGCGGAAGAAATCGCTTTAAAACAAATCAAAACCAAATTCCCAGAGCCTTCTAAAATCCTCTCTTCGATCCCTCTTGCCTTAGATAAAATCATCATCAAAGCCTGCAGGAAAAGGCCAGAAGAGAGATACGCTTCCTCCCTTCTGATGCATCAAGCGATCGAAAATGCCTATAGCGATGAAAAGAACTTTAAGGAAAAACGCTCCTGGATCGCGCGTTTGTTTGGATTCAAATAATGAAACTTAATTTAAGCACTCTCTCGAAACCTATCATTGCTCCCTCTCTTTTGGCTGCGAACCGTAATGATTTGGTGAATGAAGCCAAAAAAGCGGAAGAAGACGGAGCCGGATTTCTTCATATTGACGTAATGGATGGAAAATTTGTCCCGAATACATCTTTTACCATAGAGGAAATTTCTCTTCTAAGCGATAAGCATCATCTTTTAAACGACGTTCATTTGATGATCGAGGATCCTGATAAGCATATCGAAGAATATGTCAAAGCCGGAGCTGATTTGCTCACCTTCCATTATGAGGCTTTGCCAGAGAGAAGAATCGAAGGCTGTATCGATTTGATCCATTCTTATCATTGCTATGCTGGAATATCCATTAAGCCAAACACAGCAGTGGATGTCCTTCTTCCTTATATAAATAAGGTGGATCTCATCCTTTTAATGTCGGTTGAACCGGGTCGAGGGGGCCAAAAATTTCTTCCTTCCTCTTTAGGAAGGCTGGATGAAATTCGGAAGATTCTAAAGCCTCTTTTGAAGAAGCCGCTTATTGAAATCGATGGGGGAATACAAGATACCACAGGGAGAGAGGCTCTTCTCCATGGAGCCGAAGTCCTCGTCGCAGGTTCCTATTTATTTGGCCATTCCGATATGAAAGAAAGAATCGAGGGCTTAAAATGCAAATAGCATTCTTTCTTGCTTTGTCCTTATCCTTTTTATGTTTCCTCGGCTTCCTTTTCTTTCTTTTGCAAAACAAAAAAGAAGAAAGCCTTCCTTTTTCTTTTCGTCAGTATTTCCTATATGAGGGGTTTGGAGGGAGAAAAAACAATCTATTGAGGGCTTTTCAATCGAGTGTCCTTCTTTTGAATGTGCTTACCTCCATCCTTTTTTATTTTTTGCCGATCGATCAAAGCCTTACTTCGAAATATTATTTTCTCCTTCTTGCTATCTTTTTCCTTCTTGCCGATATTCTTTATTTCTTTTTGTCCTTCATCGATTTCCGAAGGGAAAAAATGAGACTCGCTCTCTTTATGTTCTTTGGCGCTTTTATTGCGATAGCCAATGGCATGGGGGGCTTCATTTTGCTATCCATATCGCGCAAAACTCTGGAAAATAAAGCTTTGCCGCTTACCTTTTCTGTGCTTTCCTTTCTTTTCGCCCTCCTTTCGTTTTTGCCGTTGCTTAACCCAAAACTCAACAATTATTCGAAAATGGAAAACGTTACGGAAAAAGACGGCTCTTCCCATTTGGAAAGACCGAAATGCTTCCAGATGGCTTTTACGGAATGGATTCTTTCTTTTATCTTGGAGACAAGTTTCTTATTGGAATACCTTTTCTTCTATTTTTCTTTACGATGAAAAGGCAAGAAAAAAACGAGCCAATCGGCTCGTTTGATTCACTAATCTCTAAGAACTAAGCAGCTTTTGCGTCTTTGGAAGCAGCTTTGACGGATTTGTTTAAGCTACGATAGGCGCGAGCGCTCATTCTGACTTCGACCATTTTGCCATTGATGTTGATCTTATACTTTTGAAGGTTAACATTCCATCTACGGCGAGTGGCTAAGACAGAGTGGGAACGGGCATTGCCGCTCATTGGGCCTTTTCCGGAAATTGGGCATTTTCTTGACATAACTATCACCTCTACGTGCGTAAAATCGCAAAAATGAATATATCATCCTTCATGAATATGCGCAATGGCAAAATGAGTTTTCTCCTTAAAAGGAGACAAAAAGAAAAGAAAGTTTCAAAAAAACGTAAATTTTTGTTTGCTTTTTAGGGTAGGGACACCCTCTTTATGGTAGAATGTAAACGTTCTATAACACACATATCAAATCTCATTTACGAAGGAGGATAGACATGTCTAATCAAATGGTTGCCATGATTTTAGCGGGTGGCAAAGGCACGAGATTGAAGGCTTTGACGGCAAAGGTGGCAAAGCCGGCTGTTTCTTATGGTGGAAAATACCGCATCATCGATTTTCCTTTAAGCAACTGCGCGAATTCAGGCATACGCAATGTCGGCGTTTTGACGCAATACGAATCAAGTGAGCTGAACCAATATGTCGGCAATGGTGAGAAATGGGGGTTTAACGGAGTAAGAAGCTCTGCCTCCGTGCTCTCTCCAAAACAAACCGAAGAAGGCTCTTCCTGGTATAGAGGAACGGCTGACGCCATCTATGAGAACTTGGATTGGCTGGAAAGAATGGATCCCGAATACGTTTTGATTCTCTCGGGTGACCACATCTATTCTTGCACCTATAACGAAATGCTTGCGAAGCATATTTCCTCCAAAGCGGATTGCACCATATCCGTTTTCCCTGTCCCGATGGAAGAGGCGCCCCGTTTTGGCATCCTCGTTACCGACCAGAACGACAATATCACCCAATTTCAGGAGAAGCCGAAGAAGCCGGTCTCAAACCTCGCCTCGATGGGCATTTATATTTTCACCTACAAAGTCCTTCGCGATTATTTGATTCGTGACGCAAAAGAAGACACAGAGCATGATTTTGGCAAAAACATTATCCCGGATATGATGGAAGACAAACGCAAGCTCATCGCCTATACCTACCATGGCTATTGGAAAGACGTAGGCACGATTGCTTCCCTTCATGAAGCCAATATGGATCTTCTTTGCAACGATAAAACCGGAGAAGATATCTATTCCATTTTCGGAAAGAATAGGATTCTTTCGGAAGATATGCATTCCGCTCCTCAATTTATCGGCCCAAAGGCCGATGTCAAAGACTCTTTGATTAACCAGGGCGCTCAAATATCCGGCAAGGTCAATCATTGCGTCATTTCCGGAAACGTTCTTATTGAAGAAGGAGCGAATTGCTATAACGATGTGATTATGCCAGGTGCCGTTATTCAAAAAGGCGCGCACGTGGAGAATGCCATCATCGGCCCTGACACCTTAATCGAAACGAATTCCAAAGTGAACGTCGGGGGAGAGGAAATCGAACTTATTGTGAATAAAAAGGCGGCTAGATTATGAAAGATGTAATTGGTTTATTGAACACCCATAACGATCCTGAATTAGGGGAATTGACGGAAAATCGCCCTTTGGCATCCACAACCTTTTTAGGCAGATATGCCTTCATGGATGTCGTGATGTCCAATTTCTCGAATTCCGGCATTGATACGGTTGGGATCCTAATCAAAAATCACCAACGCTCGATATTGAAGCATATGGGCAACATGTCTTCTTGGGTCAGCAACACCAAAACAGACAAGCTTACCATCCTTTCGAATGAAAAAGGCATTTTGAACCCAGCCTATAACACGGATTTGGCTAACATCAAGGAAAACGACTATATTCTTTACGATTCCAGCGCATCCATCCTTGTCTTCCAAACCCCGCATATTGTCGCGCCGATTGATTTTAATCCCATTGTCGAGGGACATCGCGCAAAGAAAGACGAAGTCACCGTTGTCTATAAGAAAATACACGATGGCGATAAAGACTTCCTTGGAGGGTATTGCTTCGACATCGATGAGAACGGCTACATTCAAAAAGTGAAAATCAACGACGGAAGCGAAAAAGACATAAACGCTTCCTTGGAAACGTGGATCATTAATCGCGTCGTGCTAGCGAAAATCGTTGAAGAAAGCAAAAAACACTCTTTCACCATGGGGGTGGGGGACTTTCTCCGCTATGCCGTGGAGAACAATCTTTTAAAGGTTCGTGCCTATGAATACAAAGGGTATGCAAGAAATTTCAATTCCTTAGATAAATACATCGAATATTCTTTCGAACTTTTTAAACCGGAGATTGCCTCTTCCCTCTTCCGAGAAGAATGGCCTATTTTCACCATCACTCATAATACAGCCCCGGCTTTATATAAAACTTCCTCCAAAATATCGAATTCCTTTATTGCCAACGGCTGCGTGATTAACGGCACCGTCACCAATTCCATCCTTTGTCGCGGAGTCCATGTTGGGAAGGGAGCGAAATTGGATCGTTGCATCGTTCTCCGCGGAACGAAAATCGGCGAAAAAGTCACTCTTTCCAACGTGGTGATCGACAAATATTCCATCGTCACGGACCGCCATACTATCGAAGGGGACAAAGACACCCCGATTTATATCCATCAAGGAGCCATCATATGAAGATTGCGATGTTCGCTTCTGAGGCGCTGCCACTTTCGAAAACGGGTGGCTTAGCGGATGTCACGTATGCTTTAAGCAAGGAATTGGTCAAAGGAGGGGATGAGGTGATTCTCGTTTCTCCCTTCTATCCTTGCGTGAGAAAGAAAAAATATAAGTTCAAACATGTTTCCTTCATGCCCGTTTCCCTTTCTTGGAGAGAGCAACAAGCGGAGATTTTGTCGACCCAAATTGAGGGGATCACCTATTATTTAATCGAAAATTCCTATTATTTCGATCGGGATAATCTTTATGGATATCATGATGATTGCGAGCGTTTTGCTTTTTTTGCTCTAGCTTGCATGAATCTTTTGAAATACCTTTCCTTCCAAGCCGACATCATTCATGTTCATGACTGGCAAGTTGGCATGGTTCCGACCCTTTTAAAGGAAAAATACGCGCAAGATCCTTTCTATTGCAAGATGAAAACCGTCCTTACAATTCATAATCCTGCCTTCAAAGGGCTTGTGGACCGTTATTTCCTTCATGATTTCTGGGGCTTGGATGATTCTTTGTTTGATTCGGGGCGCGTTCGTTTTGACAATATGGTCTCTTCTTTGAAGGCTGGCATTGTCGACGCCGATAAAATCACGACGGTTTCCCCAACCCATCGCAATGAGCTTCTCGATCCTTTTAGCGATCAAAGGCTCAATGGCGTTTTGGAATTGAGAAAAGATGATTTTGTCGGTATTTTAAATGGAATCGATTATGAAGAATGGAATCCCGCCACCGACAATCTGATCGCTAAGAATTATTCCTCCAAAGCATGGAAAATGGGTAAAAAATCCTGTCAGAAAGACCTCTTGGAAAGCTTCCAAATCCAAAAAGGGAGCGGCCCTCTTTTCGGTGTTGTTTCTCGTTTGTCTTGGCAAAAAGGCATCGATTTGATCTATGAAGCCATGAAGGGCTTTTTGAATGAATATAACGATTGCTCTCTCATCGTCTTGGGCTCAGGGGAATACGATCTTGAAAGGAAAATGCAAGAGCTTCGCGATGATTATCCAAACCGTGTCGGCGTCTATATCGGATACAATAACGATCTATCCCATAAAATCTATGCTGGATGCGATTTCTTTTTGATGCCTTCTCTTTTTGAGCCATGCGGCATCTCCCAAATGATCTCTCAACGTTACGGCACTTTGCCCGTGGTTCGCTATACCGGTGGGCTAAGAGACACGGTCGAGGGGTATGACGAAAGCAATTCTTCAAAGCCGGACGGCATCGGATTTAATAATTATGACGTGAACGGCCTTTCTTACGCGATAGGAAAAGCAAAAGAATTATTCCACACCCCCCTTACTTACGATAAAATCGTAGGCAATGCGCTTAAGAAAGATAATTCTTGGAAGCGCAGTTGCAAGCAATACCGTTCTCTTTATGAAGGTTTGCTAGAAAAATAAGGAGCTATTATGAGCTACAACCACGAAGACATAGAGAAGAAGTGGCGCAGATATTGGGAAGAGAATAATACCTTCTATTGCGACACCCATGACTTCTCCAAACCAAAATATTACGTTTTGGATATGTTCCCTTATCCTTCTGGACAAGGTTTGCACGTCGGGCATCCTGAAGGGTATACGGCAACCGATATACTTGCCCGCATGAAAAGAATGCAAGGCTATAACGTCCTTCATCCGATGGGATGGGACGCTTTCGGTTTGCCTGCCGAGCAATTTGCCATCAAGATGAACCAACATCCTGAAGGATTCACCCGTAAAAACATCGCAAACTTCAAAAACCAAATCCAATCCTTGGGCTTTTCTTACGACTGGTCTAAGGAAATCGCGACCATCGATCCTAAGTATTACAAATGGACGCAATGGATTTTCATCAAAATGTTCCAAAATGATTTGGCATATGTTGCCGATATTCCGGTTAATTATTGCCCCGAACTCGGGACTGTGCTTTCTAATGAAGAGGTGATAGATGGCAAATCCGAACGTGGCGGATATCCTGTCATTCGCATGCCTATGCGACAATGGATGCTTCGAATCACCCGCTATGCCGATCGCCTCGAAAAAGATCTTGAAGGTCTAGACTGGCCGAAGAGCACTTTGGAAATGCAGCGTAACTGGATTGGCAAATCAAAAGGCGTCGAGATCGCTTTCAAAGTGAAAGATTCCAATGAATCGTTCCGCGTTTTCACAACGAGGGTGGACACGCTTTTTGGCTGTAGCTATTGTTGCTTGGCCCCAGAGCACCCACTTGTTAAAAAACTAGTCTCTCCTGAGCAAAAAGAAGCGGTCGAAGCCTATGTGGATGAGGCTGCCCATAAATCTGATTTGCTCCGCACTTCCTTAACGAAAGATAAAACAGGCGTTTATTTAGGAAGAAAGGCCATCAATCCAATCAATGGCAAAGAAATCCCCATCTTTGTCGCCGATTATGTTTTAGGAAGCTATGGCACAGGCGCCGTCATGGCCGTTCCTGCGCATGATGCAAGAGATTACGCTTTCGCTCAGAAATATGGTTTGCCCATCCTCCCCGTTTTGGAAGGCGGCGATATCAGCAAAGAAGCCTTTGAGGGCGATGGAAAACATATTCATTCCGATTTCGCCAATGGTTTAAATATTCTCGAAGCAAAAGCGGCGATTACCGATAGACTCGTAAAGCTTGGGGCTGGGAAAGAAGTCACCAATTACAAACTTCGTGACTGGATTTTCTCCAGGCAGCGTTATTGGGGCGAGCCAATCCCGATGGTGAAGATGGAAGATGGAACGGAATATCCTCTTCCTGAAAAAGATCTTCCGCTTCTTTTGCCTGAGTTAGACGATTATCGACCGACAAAAGACGGCAAACCTCCTCTTTCGAAAGCGCCATCTTCCTGGCTCCATGTGGAAATCGATGGCAAAAAAGGCGAAAGAGAAACAAACACCATGCCACAATGGGCCGGTTCTTCTTGGTACTACATTCGCTATATTGATCCGAATAACGAAAAAGCCATCGCCGATCGAAAACTCCTTGATCATTGGCTTCCTGTCGATCTTTACATCGGTGGGCAAGAACATGCTGTTTTGCATCTTCTTTATGCCCGTTTCTGGCATAAATTCCTTTATGATATCGGCGTTGTATCCTGCAAAGAACCATTCCAAAAGCTATATCACCAAGGAATGATTTTGGGCGCGAATGGCGAAAAGATGTCCAAATCGAGGGGGAATGTCATCAATCCTGACGATATCGTCAAGAGCAATGGCGCGGATTCTCTTCGCCTTTTCGAGATGTTCGCCGGTCCTTTAAATGAAGCGAAGCCTTGGTCGACAACCGCTCTGGATGGGTCCACTCGTTTTATCGAACGTGTTTTCCGCCTCGTGGATGAAGAGAGCTTTGCTAAAAAAATCGTCGACAATAACGACGGCGAACTTGATTATTCCTATCATTTCTTGGTCAAGAAAGTAACGAGTGATTTCTTGGCCCTTTCCTTCAATACCGCCATTGCCCAGATGATGGTCTTTATCAATGATTGCTATAAAGCGAAGAGCCTCTATCGCCCCTATATTGAGAATTTCGTGAAGATGTTCTCTTGCATTTGCCCGTTTGTAGGGGAGGAGATGTGGCAAAAATTAGGCCATGACCATTCGATCGCCTATGAAAGCTGGCCTACTTTCGATGAATCGAAGCTCATTAAAAAGGATGTCACCATCGGCGTTTCGATCAATGGCAAAGTTCGTGACAGCATCACCTTAAATAAAACAGCAACGCAAGAGGAAGCCGTGAAATCCGCTCTTTCAAGCGAGAAAGTCCGCAAGTGGACGGATGGCAAAGCCATACGAAAAGTCATCTATGTTCCGGGAAGAATCCTCAATATCCTTGTTGGGTAGCACTTTCTAAGAGGCTAGGAAACTAGCCTTTTTTTATTTCTTTTCGTGTGAAAGAGGGTATAATCTCTTCGCCCGGTACTAAGAAGACAGTCTTAGACTGGAGCGGGAGAAAAGTCCATGTTGCTAACGATTGATATCGGGAATACCCTGATTGATTTTGGATTGTGGGATAACGATGTTTTATCCTTTGTCTACAAAACGCGAACCAAACCGATTCGCTCTCTTGATGAATATAAGAGCGTATTAGAGCTTTTCGTGATGACGAAACATCTTGAAGAAATGAGGATCGATAGAGCCATCATCTCTTCCGTCGTTCCTCCTTTGACCCCGATTTTCAAATCCATCGTATTTTCCTTATTTGGCGTAAGAGCCAAAATCCTCGGGCCCAGATTGAAAAGCGGCCTCTCGATTAAGACGGATAGCCCTCAGGAAGTGGGCGCGGATCTTGTCGCCGATGCCGTAGGTGCCATATCCAAATATGGGTCCAACCTTTTTATTGCCGATTTAGGCACGGCAAACAAATTCATCTATGTCGATGAAAGCTCTTCTTTTGGAGGCTGCGCGATTGCCCCAGGAATCGCGATTGGGGCAAACAGCCTCTCGAAAGACACGGCCGCTTTGCCAGAAGTGAATCTTCTTGCGCCTGACCATGTGATTGGGAAAAACACCCATGACTCTATGAATGCGGGAATCATTTTCACGAACGTTTACGCCATAGAAGGCTTTGCGGAGGCTTTTGAAAAAGAAGTGGGCCACCCCTTAAAACGTATCCTTACCGGCGGAAATTCAATTTACGTCAAGAAACATCTCCCGGATTTTGAATACGAGGAAAACCTTCTTTTGCTGGGTTTAAAAGAAATCGATAAAAGGAACAATAAAAAATGAATTATTTAACCATATCTTTTTGGATCCTTCTCATCATTTGGATCGCTCTTTTGCTCATTTCCCTACACAAAATCTCCCCGAAAGGAGATGTGAAAGCAAGAGACATTACTTTCCACGCTTTGATTGTTGCCTTGATATCCGTAATGGGCTTCGTTCCGGAAGCCGGATATATCAGCTTGATTCCTGGCATTTCTTTCTCTTTGGTTCATTTGCCTGTTTTGCTAGGAGCCTATCATAAGGGGTGGAAGGGCGGAATTATTTACGGCCTCGCCTTTGGCCTCACCTCATGGATTCAAGGCATGATGAGCGGCGTTGGCTTCAATGCTCTTTTTGCTATGCCTTGGGTCAGCATACCTCCTCGCCTTCTTTTTGGCTTTTTTGCTGGCTTCTTCTTTGACTTGCTACGCAAAAACCATAAACTATATATGAATCTATTTGCAGTGGGTGGATTTTCGTTTATCTTCACCATCATGCATACGGTTCTCGTATTCGCCGATTTGTTTGTCTTCTACCCTGAGACGATGAAAAGCTTATTCTTCTCATCTTCCCCTGTGGCGGAAGGAGTCACGTATACGTTTACGATGGTGATTGCTTTCGGAATGTTGGGAGAGGCTGTCTTGGCTTCGATCTTGACTCCTCTTGTTTCGAAAGCGCTTAGCAAAGTAAGAAGAGCTTAATTAGGAGAAAACATGCCAAATTTCAAAAAACTTGCCAAAGGCTATGAAAAGGAAGCCATTTTGGCTTTGCAGAAGTACATCCGCATCCCTTCCGTCTATGACGAACATACAATCAAAGAAGGGCAGCCCTTTGGAGAAAACGTCAAAAAAGCTTTGGATTATTTCGCCAAACTCGGCGAAGATTACGGCTTTGAAGTAAGAAAAGTTGACGGCTACGCCGTTGAGCTTGAGTTCGGAGATAAGAACGCCCCTTTGATTGGGATCTATGGGCATTCCGATGTCGTTCCTGTTTCCGGGGAATGGAAATACCCTCCTTTTTCCGCGACTTTGAAAGATGGCGAGATTTTCGGGCGCGGAGCATGTGACGATAAAGGACCATTAACGGCTGCTTTGTACGCCGTAAAACTTTTGAAAGACAACGGACTTATCAAAGGCTATCGCGTTAAAATCGTAAGCGGTGGCGACGAGGAAAGAGGATCTTCTTGCCTTCGTTATTATTTTGAGAAAGGAAACGGCGAAACCCCCCGTTTTGGCTTCACTCCTGATGCCAATTGGCCCCTTATCTATGCCGAAAAAGGAATTACGCACGGGACGCTCGCGAAGAAAATCGACTTAAAGCCCATCATCGCCATGGATGGAGGAACGGTTAGCAATGCCGTGTGCGATTCTTTGCTTGTCACTCTTTTGCCGGATGAGAAATTCGTCAAATATCTGCAAGAAAAGAAAATTCCTTGCGATATCAATTCCACCAAGGAGCTTCTGATGCTTCGTTTCAAAGGGAAGACGGCACATGGATCAACCCCAGAATTAGGCGTTTCCGCCATTAAACTCGCTTTTGAAACCATCGGCGCTTATTACAAGAACGCGTTTTTAAGCAAGCTTTCCACGATTTTCGATAACAACGGGAAAAGCTTTGGGGGCTATAGCCATTCGACCGAACTTGGCGATTCTACCTTTAATTTCGGAGTTCTCCATTACATGATGAACGAGCTTTCCCTGAGTGTCGATTTCCGCTATGGCGAAAACGCTTCTCCGGAAGAATCCACCGCCAAACTTGCCGCCTATACCGAAATGGAATTCCATCTTGATTCCGTCGCGCCTTATCTTTTATATGATAAGAAATCTCCGCTTGTTTCCACATTGATGAAAGCTTATAAGAAAGAAACGATGAAATTCTTTGATAAGCCTTTGGCCATTGGTGGCGGGACCTACGCCAAGGAAGCGCCGAATACGGTTGCTTTCGGCGCAGAATGGAAGGGCCATCCAGGAAACATGCATTCCCCGGATGAATATATTTTCGTGAAAGATTTCATCAACGATATCGCAATCTATGCCCGTGCCGTCTATATGTTGGGGAATCTTAAGTGAGAGGGCGTTTTAAGAAATGGGCATCCCCTTTTTTAGAGGAACACCCGGAACTCGTTTTGAAGGGAATCGATCCAAAAGATCCTTTCTTTTCGAAGCAAGCGCTTCATCTTGAAGTGGGCTCAGGCAAAGGAGATTTCGTCATTGGGATGGCAAAGAAACACCCTGAGACGAATTTCCTTGCTATCGAAAGGGATCTTTCTATCGCAGGCATCCTTGCCAAGAAAGTCTTTCAGTCCGAATGCCCGAATATTCGTATCATACATGGGGATTTTGATGTCCTTTACCCTGCATTAGAGGATCTTCGTTTTCAAACGATCTATCTTAATTTCTCTGACCCATGGCCAAAGAAAAGGCATGAGAAAAGACGTTTGACTCACGCGAAAAGGCTTGAGGAATTCGCCAAGATTCTTCTTCCTGAAGGGGAGCTTCATATCAAAACGGACAACGATTCCTTATACGCTTTCAGCTTAGAGCAAATACCTCTTTCGCCTTTTGAGATGATTCTCAATGAGGAAAATTACATTTTTGATGAAGAAAACGATGTGATGAGCGAATATGAGAAGAATTTCCGCTCTATGGGGAAAAGCATCCATCGCGTTTTTCTAAAAAAGAAATAATAAGGAGAATAGGATATGTATCGCTTATTTTATGATTTCGAAACCAATGGAGACGTTCTTTTCGTTTTGTTTGATCCCGAGAAGAAGCCGGATGAAATCAAAACAGAAGGGGATATTACTCTTCTTTACGCTCAAAAGGAGCTTATTGGAATGAATCTTTTTCACATCTCCAATATCGTTAAAATCAAATCCAAAGGCGTTCTTTTCGCGCCCGAGGAGAAACTTCTAAGCGCATTGAATTCTTATCTTTCCAACCATAACGCCCCTCTTTTGCCTCCTCTTGAAGAGTCTGGCTACGAAGTTATGAGAATCGTTCAGCTTGAGGAGCATCCTTTAGAAGAGAAAGCCCAGATTGTCACTTTAGAAAGCAAGGGGAAGAGCTACCAATCCGTTTCCTATTATCCGAATCTGGAAGAAGGGAAGCTTGTTGTTGCCGCCAAAGACGGAACCATTCTTTATGATGGCTCGCTTTTCCATAAGAAACTCGTGAGAAACATTCCTGTGGACGTTTCGCTTTGCTCGCCTAAGGAATTGAAAATATCCAATGAGAGCAAAGAGGCCTTTTTGCCAGAAGGATATCTTGAGGGGGAGGATTTTTTCCTTTCCGAAGGGGGAGAGAAATGAGCAAAATCTATTGCGAGCCTTATATTCCGGATGAAGATTACGACAATCCGGCAATGGTCACGGATTTCTATGAGTTCACCATGGCCAATTGCCTTTTTCTCCATGGCTTCAAAGACAAAGTCATGGTCTTTGACATGTTCTTCCGCGAAAATCCTGACAACCTCGGTTATTCCATTTCCTGTGGGCAAGACCGTTTAACCAAATTCCTTCTGAATTATCATTTCACCGAGAAAGACCTCATATACCTCAAAAGCAAAGGGATGTCCGATTCTTTTCTGGAATATCTATCCGCATATCGTTGGAAAGGCAGCATGTATGCTTTAAAAGAAGGAACGGTTTGCTATCCGCAAGTACCGATGGTCCGCATCGAATGCGACATGGTTGGGGCCATTTTGATTGAGACCTACCTCCTTCAAACGATGAATTTCCATTCCTTGATCGCAACAAAAGCCACCCGCATATCCGGTTTAGCCACCCATCAAGAAAGAAAAGTCATGGAATTTGGCACAAGACGCGCGCAGGGGGAAAGCGCAGGGAACGACGGCGCCTATGCGGCTGTTCTTGGAGGTTGCATCGGAACGGCCAACTGCTTAGCCGAGATGCGATATGGCCCAGAAGTAAAAGCGGTGGGTACCATCGCTCACTCTTTTATTGAGTTCTTCCCTGATGAACTAAGCGCCTTCCGCGCTTTTGCCGAAACTTATCCGGAGAATGTTTCCTTGCTTCTTGATACTTATTCCGTATTCGATTCAGGCTTGCCCAACCTCATCACCATTGATGATGAGCTCATCAAGAAATATCCAAACGATCCGAATAAACGCGTGAAATCCGCCCGTGTTGACTCGGGTGATTTGGCTCGTTCCTATAAGAGATTGAGGAAAGCGTTGGACAAAGCGGGAAAGCCATATATCAAACTCGTCGCTTCGAATTCCTTAGATGAGAAGAAAATCCGCAGCATGGAAATCTATGAAGACGCCCATTTCGATTCCTATGGCGTGGGGGAGAATCTGATTACCTCTGCCACAGACCCCGTCTTCGGGGGAGTCTATAAACTCGTTGCGGTAAAGGAAAGTGAGGGAAGCTACGCTCCGAAGATGAAATGCTCTGACTCGGCCTCGAAAGCCATCATCCCCGGAAAGCTTATGGCCTGGAGAGTCTATGATGAGAATGGGCAAGGGCAATGCGACATCATTTCGATGGATGATGAAGTGGTGGAGGAGGGCAAACCGATCGTCGTTTACGATTTCTCTCCTGACGCATTCCATAAACGCAGGGAAATCATCCCTCTCAAAGTGGAGAAGCTTCTCATTCCATATATCGAAAACGGCGAACTCGTCTATAAGCTTCCTAGCATTAGCGAGAAGAGAGCCTACATCAAGGATCAATTGGAAAACAAAGTCTGGGAATCCGAGCTCCGCTTCGAGATGCCTCACGAACACTATGTTGATCTCACTGAAAAAGTCTATAAAACCCGTGAAAATCTTTATAGCGAGCTCCATGGCGGGACTCTTTAAAAGCCTTCTTTTGACAAAGACTCCGCTTAAGGGGTCTTTTTCTTTTTTAAGAAAAAAATGTTACATTGTTTCAGAAAATGGATGAAATTTATAACCCACTCCGCCATAATTAGAGTGCAAGGAAAAGGAGTTGTTTCTATGAATAACTTAAAAGATCGCGTCACCATATATCAAGTCGCCCAAACTGCGGGCGTTTCTTTAGCAACCGTTTCTCGCGTCATTAACAAGCAAGGCAACGTCACCGAAAGCACCAGAGCGAAAGTTGAGGCCACCATCAAAAAACTTGGCTACAAGCCATCTGGTTTGGCTCAGGCTCTTGCCACGAACAAAACCACCAACATCGGCGTTATCATCCCTGGCGCCAACTACGTCTATATTTCGAATATGCTTTCGGGGATTTCCGAAATCGCCAAGCAAAAAGGCTTCGTCTTGACTTTATTCACCACTTCCCATTCCCGTGAAGAAGCTCTTTCGATGATTGAGAAGGTCATTACCACTCACGTTGACGGAACGATTATTTTCGATGATGAACTCGAAGTGGACGATGTTAAGAAAATCAATTCCTACTTCGTGCCAGCCATTGTCGTGAATAACGTTTTGACGGGAGATAAAGTCGGCTGCATCAAATTCTCTTACGGAGAAGAATTAAAGAACATCATTCGCCATTATTATCAAGATGGCGGGGAAAAAGAAATGACTTTCGTCCATGTTCATGATGGCGGCAGACTCCTTACGCATTGCGAGCATTGCTTCGTGGAAGTTCATGATGAGTTGAAGAAAGAATACCACGTCCTTAATTGCGACGATTCCTATGCCCATACCTATGCCGATTTCTTAGAAAGATTCAAAAACAATCCTGAAGGAAGCAAAGGCTACTATATCGCTTATCGCGATTCCTTGGCGGCCGCCATTATCAACGCTGCCTCGGATGCAGGTCTTCAGGTTCCGAATGACGTCGAAGTTCTCTCCTTGGTTGGAACCAAATACGCCAATATCGTCCGCCCGACTCTTAGCTCCATGCAAATCAACATGTCAGAAGTCGGCAAACGCGCCATGCTTATGCTAACCGATCTTATCAATGACAATCTCTTGGAGAAAACATGCCGTTTTGAAGCGAAATTCGTCAAGCGCTCCTCCACGAAATTCTAAAACGAAGAGAAATCCTCCTAGTGACGTTCAAAACACGTCACTTTTTTATTTATGCATCCAGGATGTTAAAAATTATCAGCATTTTTTCTTTCGATAAAATCTTTACTTTTTCTATTAGTTTAGCACTAGGCTATTGACAGTGCCAAAATAGTGTCTAACATAATAAACGTACTTCAAGGAGGCATTCAAAAATGTCATCAATTAAACCTTTAAACGATTATCTTCTATTGGAGAAACTTCCTTCCGAAAAGAAAGTTGGATCCATCGTTCTTACCACCGAAAAGAAACAGGGGAACATTGCGACCGTTATGGCGATGGGACCTGGCAAAACCGATGAAAATGGCAAACTTATTGCCATGAGCGGCGTAAAAGTCGGGGACAAGGTTATTTACCGCGAATATGCCGGCACCGATTATGAAGATGACGGTCATAAATATCTTCTTTTGAAACTGGAAGATGTTCTTGCTGTCGTTAATGACTAATTCTTAAGGAGAAAAGATTATTATGGCAAAACAAATTAAATTAGGAAAAGAAGCCCGCGAGGCCATGGTCAAAGGCGTGGATACGCTTGCGAACACCGTTAAGGTCACTCTTGGGCCAAAGGGCAGAAACGTTGCTCTTGATAAGGGATATGGGTCCCCTGAGATCTGCGAAGATGGCGTTTCCATCGCCCGTGAGATCGAATTGAAAGACGCCACTGAAAATATGGGTGCCAAACTCGTATACGAAGTGGCCAATAAGACCAATGAAAAAGCAGGGGATGGCACAACGACCGCAACCGTTCTTGCCCAAGCTATCATTCATAAAGGAATTGATGCAGTGGATGCTGGCGCGAATCCAGTCTTTATTCGCAATGGCATCGAAAAAGCCGGTAAGGCTGTTGCTAATGAGCTTCTTTCTATCTCGAAACCAGTTCAAACCAACGAAGATATAGAAGCGATTGCCTCCATTTCCGCACATGATGAGGAAATTGGCAAACTTATTGCTGAAGCAATGGCTAAAGTCGGCAAAAACGGCGTTATCACCGTCGATGAATCCAAGACAAGCGAAAATGAACTTGTCATCTCCCAAGGCATGGAATATGACAAAGGTTACATTTCTCCATACATGGTGACCGATAATGAACATATGATCGCCGAGCTTGAAGACGCTTATGTCCTTGTCACGGATATGAAGATCAATAACATCAACGACATCGTTCCTATGCTTCAAAGCGTCGTCGATGCCCATAAGCCTCTTCTTATCATCGCCGATGATTTGGATTCCGATGTCACAAGTACCTTAATCGTCAATAAGCTTCGCGGAACCTTCACCGTTGTCGCTACGAAGGCTCCTGAGTTCGGTGATGCTCAAAAAGCCGCTTTGCAAGATATTGCCATCCTTACCGGTGCTAAATTCTATAGCAAAGACCTTGGCATGCAATTAAAAGATGTCACCATTAGCGATCTTGGACAAGCCAAACGCATTACCATCAAGAAAGATTCCACAACCATCGTTGGCGGAGAAGGCCTTAAGAAAGACGTGGAAGATCGTATTTCTGAGCTTCAAGCCCAATATAACGTGGTTTCTTCCGAATATGACAAGAAGAATATCGCAAAACGCATTGCTAAACTCTCCAATGGCGTCGCTGTTGTGAAAGTCGGCGCTCTTACCGAAAGCGAGCTGAAAGACAAGAAGCTTCGTATCGAGGACGCTCTTAATGCCACGAAAGCGGCTGTTGCCGAAGGCGTGGTTGTTGGCGGAGGCGCCGCTCTTGCTGAAGTCTATATGGCTTTGAAAGGCACGCTAAAAGACAGCAACCCCGATATCCAAAAAGGTATTGATGCTGTCCTTGATTCCTTGCTTGCTCCATTAATGCAAATCGCTGCCAATGCCGGATATGATCCAAAAGAGGTTGCCGATAAGCAAAAAGAACAGGCAAAGAACTTCGGTTTCGATGCTCTCCATGGCAATTGGGTGAATATGTTCGATGCGAATATCGTCGATCCTACGAAAGTCACTCGCAACGCTATCTTGAACTCTTCTAGCATTTCCGCTATGTTTGTCACCACGGAAGCGGCCGTTACCGAAATCAAAGAAGATAAAGTCGCGCCTGCGATGAATCCGGCCGGAATGTATTAATCCACCATTTCTTAGACTCTAAGGCTGTCTTAACGAATAAGGCAGCCTTTTTCTTTTGCGATGATTTCCCTCTCTTTAAAGACTCCTTCTTAATTGCTTCAAATCTCTGTTTTCAAATAGCAAGGAAACCTCTTTCTTCCTTGCTTAATATCTTTCTTCGGCTAAAATTTTACCTAGTGAGGTAATGATATGGAAAATATCGTTGATGAATTAAATTATCGCGGATTGATTGAACAATATTCGAATGAAGAGAACGTCCGTAAACTATTGGCGAATAAAACGACCATCTATTGCGGTTTTGACCCTAGCGCTTCCAGCATGCACGTAGGCAATTACGTCATGATTTCGATCTTGATGAGGCTCCAAAGAGCCGGCCATCGCATTATCGCTGTCGTAGGAGGGGCTACAGGCATGATTGGAGACCCTTCGGGCAAATCCGCTGAAAGAAATCTTCAAACCAAAGAAACTTTGGCGAAGAACACCGCTTCGATTAAAGCTCAGCTTGAACGTTTCCTGGACCTCTCCGATCCAGAAAAAGGCATGATTTTAAACAATTATGATTGGCTTGGGAATATCAGCATGCTTGATTTTCTTCGCGATTATGGCAAATATTTCTCCGTTAACTATATGCTATCGAAAGAAATCGTTTCTTCGCGGTTGGAAGCCGGCATTTCTTTCACTGAATTCGCCTATCAGATTCTTCAATCGGCAGATTTCTATACCCTATATAAAAAGTATGGCTGCAAGATCCAAATCGGCGGCAACGATCAATGGGGCAATTTGACAAGCGGCCTCCAATTGATTCGCAAAATAGAAGGAGATAAAGCCGATCCTGAGGCCATGACCGCCCATTTGATCACTCGCGCTGACGGAAAGAAATTCGGCAAATCCGAAAAAGGAGCCCTTTTCCTGAATCCGGAATTGACTTCCCCTTACCAGCTTTATCAGTATTTTTATAACACGACCGATGAAGACGCGATCAAATATTTGAAAGTATTTACCTTCCTTACCCCTGAGGAAATCGAAAATATCACCCGTGATCATTTGGCGAATCCAGGCATGAGAATCGCCCAAAAGAAACTCGCCTATGAAGTCACAAAAGACATCCATGGCCAAGCTTCTGCGGAAGAAGCCATCTCGATGTCTAACGTTCTTTTCTCCGGGGAAGTCCAATCCCTTAACGCCAAGCAAATCGAGGAAGTGCTCGGAGGATATTCCAAGACGGAGCTTACTGGCGCGATGCCAATCCTTGATTTCTTAGTTAAGATCGGCGCGGCTAAGAGCAAAACCGAAGCGAAGACCTTCCTAAATCAGAATTCCGTGTCCATTAACGGGAACAAAGTGAATGACCTCAATAAAGTCATTGGCAAAGAAGACACGATTGCTGGGAAATACGTCATTGTTAGACGTGGCAAAAAGAATTATTACTTAGGTGTATTCTAATTAATCGATGCATCGTTTAAAAGCGGCTTTCCTAAGCCGCTTTTTTCGTGCCCTATAAAGGGTTTCAGCTTCTTATTTGGCGTAAAAATCGAGATAACCCTCCATTAAAGGGTCATGGTATTTTGCCATCTTCTCTTTCATCCAATAATATTGGCTATCCACTTCCAGGCAATCTTCCTTGGCTATCTTTAAACCCAAAAGGTTGGTCTGAATCCCTTTTCCCAAAGAAGAATAATAAGGATGCTCTCTTTTATCCCAGTAGGAATCTATTATCCTGCAAGTGCCATTTTGATATTCTAAAACATCGTTTGCGTATACGGCTCCATCAACAACGGAAAGATCATTCTTTCCTTTCACCTCATAAGTAAAGAAGGAAGGGACGTATCCTTCGCCATATCCAAAAGACGCATTCCACTCACTGGATAATCCATATTGGTTTTTGAAAGACGACCAGTTTTCTTGATCGAATTCCCCATCTGTATAGCGAATTCCTTCGACGTCGCATTCGATGACGTAGATTTCTTTCTGGAATGTTTTTTCGTTATATTCCTTAAGGAAATGATAGGAAAGATAAGAGCAATCGGAGCAAGTCTTTCTTAAATAGCCGATGGTATAAGTGCCTCTTGTCTTTAAAAAAGAATCCAACTGTTCCTTATTTATATAAAGCATCTTGCTCCAGGAAACGTCCTTGAAGAAAGACTCCATTTTCTCCAACGAGGAAAGCCTTTCCTCTCCGGATGTCTCTTGTTTCTTGATTTTCCCGTCTTCAAAAATGGCAAGGCTTTGCTCCCCAAGAAGGAAATTCAATCCATATCTTTCGGAAAAAGAGGACAGCTCAGAAGAATCGATCGCATAAATCTCCGCGTTATGTTTCTCCATGTACTTTCTTAAAGAGGAAGCGAAAGACGCGTAGCAAAGGCAATCTATCTCCTTCCCTTCCATCAATGTCTTATATTCATATGCTGCCAAAACGAAATTTTCCTTATTCGCGACTTTTTTCGCATATTCTTCGTAAGAGATATTCGTCGTATGCAAATAAAAAGAATTCACGTCTTTCGATAGGGAAGAATCATACAGTTTTCCAAAGGTCATAGAGGAAGCGCGTTCTTCCTTCCCTGAACAAGAAAAGGAGAAGATAGGCATGAATAAAACGAGAGGGAGAATTTTCTTTTTCATGCTTGCATTATATCGTGAATAAACACCTTTAAAAAAGGACAAGAAAAACAAGATGGAAACCATTCCGCTTTTTAGAAAGAAAAAAAGGAGGGAAAAACAGGGCAAAAACTGTAAAAAATAAAAACATGTTTTCTTTCGATAATATCGATATTTGGCTCACTTTTGACAAAATGAAAAAAGAAGGTGCGAAAATTACAAAAAATTTTCTTGTATTTTGCCTTCATTTAACGCAATATTTTGCACGTTGAGATTTTTCGATTCCTAGGTAGCGAAAATCCAACCTGTTTGTTATCACTTCTAAGTGATTGGGGGTATTTCAGATGGATGAAAATAATGTCATCATTTCTCTGCAACATGTGAGTAAGGTTTTCGACAAAACCTTTACCGCTGTCGATGATGTCAACTTGGACATCAAAAAAGGTGAGTTCGTCACCTTGCTTGGACCATCCGGGTGTGGCAAAACAACGACTTTGAGGATGATTGCGGGATTTGATATCCCAACGTCAGGCAAAATTTACCTCAACGGGAAGGACATTACCAATTTGCCTCCTTATCAAAGGCCGGTCAACACCGTCTTTCAGCATTATGCTTTGTTTCCGAATCTTGACGTCTATGACAACGTCGCTTTCGGCTTGAAGCTTAAGAAAATCCCATACGAAGTCATCGATCATAAGGGCAACAAAAAAACAAAGTACAAGCATCTTTCTGCCAAAGAAATCGATGAAAAAGTCGCGAAAGCCCTTCAAATCGTCGATATGGAAGAGATGGAAGATAGGGATATCTCCAATCTTTCGGGTGGCCAGCAACAGCGTGTCGCTATCGCTCGTGCTATCGTCAATGAGCCAGAAGTCCTTCTTCTTGATGAGCCTTTGAGCGCTCTTGATCACAAGATGAGAGTGGATATGCAGCTGGAATTGAAAGACATGCATAAGAAACTCGGCATCACCTTTATTTACGTCACCCATGACCAAGAAGAAGCTCTTTCCATGTCTGATAAAGTCGTGGTTATGAAAGATGGCAACATCCAGCAAATGGGCACGCCTGAGCAAATCTACAATGAGCCAATGTCCGCTTATGTTGCCGACTTTATTGGCGAATCGAATATCTTTGCCGGCACGATGATCGGCGAAAGGAAAGTGCGTTTCTTGAATGCCAACTGGGATTGCGTCGACGACTTCCCGTTAAATCAGAAAGTGGACGTCGTCATCCGTCCTGAAGACGTTATCTTAGGGGAACCAGGCGAAGGCGTGATAGACGCCGTTATTCTTTCCAGCGTTTTCAAAGGGGAAGACTATTCCTATGAGCTGAAAGTCGGAAAGAACGAAATCACCTGCCGTGAGCATAAGGCAAGGCTTGTGGGCTCTAAAGTCTCCATTTCCGTGGACAAAGAAAATCTTCAGATCATGGAAAAAGAATTAACGGAAAACACCTACACCGATGCCTATATCAACAAAAATGGCCAAGTGGTGATTTCCTCTGCCGCGCTCCCTTGCGATCTCACCCAATTGATAAAAGGCTCTTCTTTAACCGAAGAAGGATATCTTTTTGATCCGAAAAATAATCGCAAATACGATCTTTCGGATGCGGAAGTCATCGCATCCTTCGACTTAGATTCCCCAGAGCTTAGCGACAATCTCGAAGAAGGGGAAATCCAAGGCAGCATCATTGGCGCCGTTTGGATCGGCGACCATTACCAATATATCGTCAGAAACGAGAATGAGGATGATTTCGTCTGCAATACTCCATATGCTTGGAACATTGGCGATAAAGTCTCTATCAAGCTCCCTGTTTCCAAAATTTCTCTTCGTTTGAAGAAAGGATTAGACAACTATGTCGTCCATTAAAGAGAGCGCGCCAAGAAAGAAAAGAAATATTTTCTTCCACCTGAAGCGCAAGTACCTTTGCATTCCTTATGGTGTTTTCTTGGCGATATTCGTCATCATTCCGATTCTCTTGATTGTTTGGTATGCTTTCACGAATGAAGCAGGAACGCCTTCTTTTGATGCTGCCATATCTTTCTTTACCACCCCAAGCAAATGGAGCGTTCTTCTTGTTTCTCTTTTCTTAGGGATTCAAACGACCATCATTTGCCTTCTTCTTGGCTATCCGGCAGCCATGTTCTTAGCGAATAAAAAACTCAATACCAATGGCATCTTAGTCGTTCTCTTCATCATGCCGATGTGGATTAACTTCGTCATTCGCACCGGAGCGACGCGCGATTTGCTTGATTGGATTGGCATCAGTGGAGGCAAATACCCTTGGACGGCCACGTTAGTCGGCATGATATATAACTATCTTCCTTTCACCATCTTGCCTTTATACACCACGATGCTGAAACTCGATCGTTCCCAGATGGAAGCGGCCGCCGATCTTGGCTGCTCTCCATTCAAAGTCTTCTATAAAAACGTTCTTCCTCAATCCTTGCCTGGCATTATTTCCGCAGCGGAAATGGTCTTTATGCCGGTTATGTCTTCCTATGTTATCTCGGATACCCTTTCGGAAGGCAAGATCACGTTATTTGGCAACTCGATCTATTTGAACTTCACCAACAGCCAATGGAACACCGGTTCCTTCATGGCCATCATTATGCTTATCATCATTGGCATTACCATGATCATCACTCGCCGTTTTGATAGAGGCGATGCCGCGCAAAGAAGAGGAGGGGGCTTATGGTAGACACCGAAAAGAAAGCTTTGATCAAAAAGGTCTTCGCTCAAATCTATATTTGGCTATTACTTCTTTTGATGTATGCGCCAATCTTCGTCTTGATCGTTTTCTCTTTCACTGACACCGACGTTTTAGGGCAATGGAATGGCTTTACCTTTTCTTTGTATGTGAAGCTTTTCCAAAGCGCGGAAATCATGAAAGCGGTGGGGAACACCCTTATTATCGCTTTGGTTTCTAGTGCTATAGCTACCATCTTAGGGACCTTAGGCGCCATTGGCGTCCATGAATCAAGGAAATATGCGAAAAGAACGATGGAATTCGCTAATCAGATTCCGGTTGTCACTCCGGAAATCGTTATCGCTCTTTCCTTAACGGTCATGTTCGTCTTCTTCAGAGAGCATCTATTCCCTGATTTCCAATTCTCTTTCTGGACACTTCTTGCTGGGCATCTTGTTTTAAGCACCCCGTTTGTTTACCTTAACGTCAGGCCAAAGCTCGAGCAGATGGATCCAGCCCTTTATGAAGCTGCCTTGGATTTGGGCTGCACCCCGACAAAAGCTCTTCTCCGCACGACTTTGCCGGAGATTGCCCCAGGCGTTGTCTCTGGCTTCTTAATTGCTATCACCCTCTCTTTGGATGATTTCATTGTCACTGCTTTCACTGCCGGACCTGGCTTATTAAGCGGGGTTTCTAAAATCTCGACCATCTCTACCTATGTGCAAGGGGTCATTAAGAAGCACCCTCTTCCACCGGAGCTTAGGGCTTTATGCACGATTATTTTCTTAGTTGTTCTTCTTGTCGTTCTTTCGCTTATCTTCATCAATAGCAGACAAAATAAGCGTAATGGGCGACATGCTAAAGCGAGGATGAAGTTATGAAAAACATCTTATTTTTGTCCCTTCTTTCCTATTTAGCCGCCTCAACGAATGTGGCGCCTGCCGTCGTTTCTGAAAAAGCGGATATTCTTAAAGCAAGCGCAACCAAAGTCACCTTATCGATTTACAATTCCGAGGACTATATTGCGAATGGCGACGATGATTCTCTAGATATCGTCGCGGCTTTCAAGCAAAAAGTCTTAGAAGAGGATAATGTCGATATTGATGTAGCCTATTCTACATTTGACACCAACGAAATCATGCTTTCCAACCTGCAAACCGGAGCACAGAACTACGATTTGATCTGCACTTCCGACTATATGGTAGAAAAAATGATGGCTAACGATCTCGTTGTCCCTTTTAAAAAGGGCGATGAAAGAAAGGCCCTTTATAGCCATAACTATGAAGCCTGGGAAAAAGACAATTACCTACAATATTCCTCTCCCTTCTTTGACAAGCTTTATGGCGATATCACCGTCAAAATGAATGGCAAAGACGAACCTATAAGCGACTATATGCGTGGCTATATGTGGGGCACTCTCGGCATCATGTATAACCCCGAATTCTCTGTCTACCAGGATAGAGGTCTGACACCAGAAGACGTCAAAAAAGATATGTCTAGCTATTCCTCTCTCTGGGATGATTCCTATCAAGGGACCTTTCAAATCAAAGACTCCATGAGAGACTCTTACGCGATTGCCCTTCTTGAGGCCTATTCCGATGAATTCGATTCTCTTCTTGAACGTTACGAAAAAGGAGAGCTCACTTCCGAGAAATACAACAAAGATATAAACATCATCTTCAATAACATCTCCCATATAGATGAATTTAATGAGCTGATGGAAGAGCTGGGAAGGGATGGGCATGAATCTTCCTCCGACATTATCGATAAAGTCGAAAGAGCTCTTTCTTCCTTGAAAGACAATTCCTATGGCTTGGAAGTGGATTCAGGCAAAACCGATATCCAAACCGGAAAACGCACGGGTATCAATCTCGCTTGGAGTGGCGATGCCGTTTACGCTATCGATTCCGCAGAAGAATACGGAACCCATCTTTATTATTCGGTTCCTCGCATCGGAGCGAATATCTGGCTTGATGCCTGGGTTATTCCGACAACCGTTCAAAACCAGGAATACGCCCAGAAATTCATCGATTTCATTTCCGACCCTGATATCGCGGCCGCCAATATGGATTATATTGGCTACACCTCGACTATAGCCGGTGATTCGATGATCGATCAGACCAGAGCCTGGTACGACGTGCGTATGGACATCTTCTACGAATATGACGAGGAGAATGACGACTTTGCTTATGATGATGAGGACAATCTCATTTTGAAAGAGGAATACACTTCTTTAAGCGAGGATGAATTCAATTCCCTTTTCCGAACGGGGAAAGGCACCATCGAAGGAAAGGAATATGCCTCTTGGGATGAATATTCCGAAGAAAACGATTTAGGGTGGACGAAGGTTGATCTGGATTATTTCTTCCAGGGTTCCTTAACCGATTATGAGGATGGAATCGATACGATATTCTATACGGATGAGTATGAAAAATATGAAGTGGATGGCCATATGATCACAACGGGACGTTCCTTCTACGCCCAATATCCGCCAAGCGATATCGTCGACACTTTAATGGTCATGGAAGATTATGGAGACAATAACGAATATGTTTTAAAGATGTGGGAAAGCGTCAAATCCGGATCGGTTCCTACCACCATTGTCGTCGTTCTTCTTGTTGAGGGCGTTCTTCTCCTTACCGTTCTTGCTTATTTCTTAACGAAAAACGGCATCGCCAAGAGTTTAAGAAAGAAACGTCGTCAGGAAAGAAAGGCCTAAAAAGGATAGCATCCCCCTTATTGAAAGAAATACGGTGGGATGCTATAATCCTTTATGCTGCATCCGTAGCCAAGCGGTAAGGCCAGTGACTGCAACTCACTAATCGGCGGTTCGATTCCACCCGGATGCTCCATAAGAATAGGAGTGCTGTTATCTCAGCACTTTTTTCTTTTTTCATAAGAAAAAGGTTGCTCTTTTCTCCTTTGAAGACTATATTAAATAAGCCTTTGCGAAAAGGCATGCGCCAGTAGCTCAGCTGGATAGAGTAACAGACTACGAATCTGTGGGTCACGAGTTCGAATCTTGTCTGGCGCGCCATCGGGATGTAGCGCAGCTTGGTTACCGCGTCTGCTTTGGGAGCAGAAGACCGCCGGTTCGAATCCGGCCATCCCGACCAATCGATGCCCTTTAGGGGCTTTTTTTCTTCGTTATTTTGAACAACCTGTTTTTTGGAACTTCAACCCCTCTTTAGGTAAGAGGGCCATGAAACACAAAAGGTTCATATTCTCTACGAAAGGCACCTATTTCAGTGTCATATGGGATCGATCGCTCTATTAAAAACATTCCTCGCGATCAATGAGCGGGGATGTTTTTATTTTGTGGGGATGAAACTCAGTCGTCTTTATTAGCCTGGGCTTCTTTTTTTGTTTCTTCTAAAGCCTCATCATAGGCCTCTTTAACATGTTGGAAGATGTTCTTTTTCCTTTTGCTCACTTTTTCGGGAGCGCGGAGGGCTTTCTCATGGTCTTCGGAAATTTTTTTCTCTTGCTCGCTGGCTTTCACCGTCTTTTCTTCATTTGGTTGATAGACGGTGATGCAATTATAAGGGACATTGATATTATTATTCAGGAAAATGAGATAAAGCTCACGTTGCATATCTCTCTCCAATTGGAAACGATATGGGGCTTTGCAAGTAGCGTAAATCTTATAGAAGATGCCGGAATCACCGAGGTTTGAGATGCCAATATAGGTCGGAGGAACGATGCATTGAGGAATCTTCTCTTTAAGCTTCGGAAGTTCTTTCAGAAGAACGGCTTCAACTCTTCTTGGATCCTCATCGTAGTCTGCTTCGGCTTCGATGGCCACGGTATTATCCTCCCTAGAAAGGTTCACGCAGGAAGTGATGGAAGAGTTATTGATGGATTTGATATTCCCTAAGCGATCGTCGATCTTGATGGAACGGAGGCCGATTTGAGAGACATATCCTCTAAATCCATCAATGATAACCATATCGCCAACGTCGAAATAATCGTCGAAGACCATGAATAAGCCGGAAATCACATCCTGAATCAAAACTTGGCATCCTAAGCCAATAATCAAGGTTAAAACGCCTAACCCCGCAATGATGGAACTTATATCAACGCCCCATGTTGCAAGTATTATCGTCAAGGCGATAAGCACGGCGACATATTTGATGAGGGAACGAATTAAGGAACCGATGGTTTGGGCTTTTTTCCCGCCTTTGGTGCAAAGGCGGACGATGAAATTGAAAACGAAAGTGAGAATGATGGTCACAAAGACCGTCACGAAACTGACCAATATCTTGTTTCCGGAATAGGCAAAGAGCCTTTTGATTAAGACAAAACCGTTGTCGACATCTTTCCCTAGGACAAGATCGCCTACATTATCGCCAAAGATTTGCCGACAGAAAGTGAGCCCAAACAAAGCTAAAATCGACAGAAGAAGAATGACCTGGGCGATAATGAAGGAGATTTTTTGACTTTTGTTCTTCCTTTGCCACCAATTTTTTCTCGTTTCTTCCATAAAATGCCTCCTAAGAAACAAACGTCACCGTTTGCTCGAAAATAACTTTCGTATAATCTACGCTATTGGTAAATGAGATTCGCAGGGTATTCTCTTTTTGAAAATCAACATCCTTAAAGACATACGAAAAATCTTTATCCCCTTTGAAAGTCATTTCCGTTTCTTCTTTTAAGGAAGAGTCTTCAAGCAAAGAGCAAAGGACCTTCAATCCTTGGGGATTGGAAATTTTCAAGGAAAGCGAAATCTGATTTGGAGAAGGGACTATGGAAATCTCGCTTAATGTTGGTTCTGTAATGAAAGAGGAAAGCAAAGAGGTGCCCGTTAAAAGAGCGGTTCCAGAGATGGCAAGCAAAGAAAGAGCGGTGGAGAATTTCCCTCCACGCTTGCTTCTTGCGTAATCGCTATCTTGATTTTTTGGCGAAAGCTCATCGGAGGTGCCGGCGTTATCTGGGCTATCCCAAGTTGCGATAGGGGTGTTATTCACTTCCAAGACGTTTTCTTCCCGAATCTCATTCATAAGAATGACTATAACATACTTTTTCTTGGCGAGAAATGCGCATATCGTTTTCTTTGAAGGGAGGGGAAATCTATAATATGGAGCATATGAGACATTTGGAAAACAATCATTACACAGGCGAAAGAGCTCTCTTCAAAATCTCCGACACTTCACTTCGGAACTGTCTTTTTGATGATGGCGAATCTCCCTTAAAAGAATGCAGCAACCTCTTAATCACCCACTCCGCGTTTGGCTATAAATATCCCTTATGGTATGGGAAAAACCATTATGTGAAAGACACGACATTCCTTGAAGAAGAAAGAGCTGGCGTTTGGTATACGGATGATTCCGTCTTTGAGTCCTGTCAAATTTTCGGGGAAAAGAACTTCCGCAAATGCCGTAACCTCACCCTTCGAAACATTCTTTTTCAAAACGCTTCGGAGACCTTATGGTGGAATGATGGACTAACGCTTGATAATATCGAAGCCAAAGGGGATTATTTCGGGATGGCTTCTAAAAACGTCTCCATTCGCAATCTCCGATTGGAAGGGAATTATGCGTTCGATGGAAGTGAGAATCTTGCAATCTATGACAGCCTCCTTCATACCAAAGACGCTTTCTGGAATTGCAAAAACATCCTCTTAGAAAACTGCGTGATTGAAGGGGAATATTTCGGCTGGAACAGCCAAAACGTCACTCTCCGCAATTGCAAGATCATCTCCCACCAAGGTTTTTGCTATATGAAAAATATCACATTGGAGAATTGCGAAACCCCCGATTCGGATTTGGCCTTTGAATATTGCGAGAATATAAACGCAACAATAAAAGGCTCTCTTCTTTCATTGAAAAACCCCATTTCCGGGAAGCTTGTTATCGAACAACTTGGGCAATATATCCAAGATGACCCTTCTTTGGATTTTTCCAAAACAACCGTGGAGAGCAAGCGATGAAATACGATTTTGATGCATTGCCTCCTAGAAGAGGCACGGATTCCATCAAATGGAACGTTCGTGAGAATGAGCTTCCGATGTGGATTGCGGATATGGATTTTGCGGTCGCTCCTCCTATTCAGAAAGCCATTCTTGAGAGAGCTTCGCATCCTGTTTATGGTTACTCCGATATCCAAGAAGAGTGGTATCAAGCCTATATTGATTTCTTTCGCGATCGCCATTCTTTCGAAATTCAAAAAGACTGGCTTATTTTCTCTACGGGCGTGGTTCCGACGATATCTTCAAGCGTAAGAAAACTCACGAGTTCTGGAGATGAGGTTGTCCTTCTCACCCCCGTCTATAACATCTTTTATAATTCGATTCGTAATAACCTCCGTTTTGCGAAAGAGGTGCCATTGCGTTATTTCGCCAATTCCTATTCGATTGATTTCCCTCTTTTGGAGGAGGCTTTATCGAGCGAAAAGGCGAAATTGCTCATCCTTTGCAACCCTCAAAACCCTATCGGTAAGATATGGAGCGAAGAAGAGCTATCGGAAATCGGGAGACTTTGTAAAAAACATCATGTCATCGTCTTATCCGATGAAATCCATGGGGAGGTCACCAAACCAGGCGTTTCTTATGTTCCCTTCCTTTCTGTCAACGAAACGAATAAGGAGATTGGCTTTGCCGCAATATCGGTCACGAAAGCGTTCAATATCGCTGGCATACACACATCCGCAATCATTATTCCTAATAAGGAACTTCGTGCAAAAGTGGTCCGTCAATTGAATACGGACGAATGCGCTGAGCCAAATGTTTTCGCGATACCAGCAAGCGTTGCCGCCCTTCACGATTCTCAAGATTGGCTTGATGAAATGAGGGAATACGTGGAAAGGAATAAGGAATATGTCTATGGGTTTCTGGAAAAGAACATTCCTTCTTTCGTTGCCATTAAACAAGAAGCGACCTATCTTATGTGGATCGATATTTCAAAATTAACCATAGATGATAAGGCCTTTTCTTCGTTCGCAAGAGAGAAAACCGGTCTTTTCCTGACCCCTGGTTCAACCTATGGAAAAGGAGGGGAAGGGTTTCTTAGAATGAACGTCGCGACCTCTTTGTCTAATGTGAAAGACGCCTGCCTTCGCCTTCTTAAGGCTATTTCTTATTTCCGGAAATAAGTTTCAACTTTGCAAAAATGCGTTAAAAACATTGCGTTATTTTGTTTTAACAAGAATTGCAAACAAATCAGTAAAATTGTGCCATTTTAGCAATTTGAAAATGTAAGCGCTTTTGTAAAATACGTAATGCTTTTTATATTTGTCTTTTCGGTAATTCGAAAAGATAGAAAGGATGCGTATGAATAATAAAAGACGTTTTGGATTGTATCCCATTCTTCTCTTAAGCCCTCTTTTTCTTCTTGCCTCTTGCAAAGGCGGGGATGTGAGTGGCTCTTCAGAAGAATCCTCAAACCAGGATGGTTCCGTTTCTAACGTGGAAAATACGATTGGTGACGCTTATGAGGGCGATTCCCGGCCGGATTTCGGAAGCGATTTCGACTATGAGACCGATTACACCCCAGAGGAACCTGACGACCCTAACTACAAGGTGGTAGTCACTCTGGTGGAGAATTCCCCGGTTAAGTTTGCCAATGGCACCCATCGTATGGAAGTCAAACCGAACTATCTTTTCAAAGAAGAGGATTTTGACTTGACTGGCATTGCAAACGACCGCAAGATTGCCGGCGTCGCTCTTTATACAGCCGAAGATGGTGTTTTGCGTGGCACCTATGAATTAAGTGAGCTAAGAGCACCTAAAAAAGATGTTACTTTAAGACCTTATTTCTCTTCGAAAGAAGGGTATCTCGCTTTGGATATCGGAAGTGGGGCGAACAACAAATTCAACTTCGACCAAGTCCCTGGAAGCATTAGCGAAAATAGGACCATCAAATACGCTTCCGATGTCCTTGTTGACGGAGGGGAGGATGGCTATACCGAAAAAGGCGTTTCTTTGACGGAAACCTCTCGCGTCGATATCAATTCCGCCATGCGTTTAGACAGCAAGAGCTCCGTCATGGATGCCCAAGGCGTCTACGAGTTTGTCTATAATTTTGAAAATTTAGGCAATACCCCTATCTATTTAGATGGTTATCAAATCTCCGCTTCCGCCGAATATAAAGGCAAATACGACTATGAGAAACGCTATCGCATGGATATCGATCTTGAGCCAGGGGAATCGAAAACTTTCCTTGCCCAATATGATTTAGGGAAAAACGGCAACGCCCTAACCTATTTTGTCGCGGATAAAACCATGAAAGAGGGTTTCAGCCTCGGCATGTCCATGTCGATGAAAAAGACCGACCTTACCACGGTGGATCCGAAGTACGCCTCTTCCACGGAGGAAGCCATCATGGGCAAAGTGAAACTTTCTCTTCCAGAAGGAATCCAAGTCTCCAATTACGCCGAAAATCAAACGGCAGGCCAGCCTATCGCCATTCCAAGCACCGATCAAATCGTTAATACGACCGGAAAGGAAATCGCTGGATGGTATATCCTTGGCGAATCAATCCGTTACGTAACTTCATCCACCTTCGTGAGCGATATTGAAGAATACACCATCGCTCCTTATTTCGTTAATCCCTATGGGGAAGAAATCATCGCCGGAACCAATTCCAATGGCACTCTTCCTGACTACATGGGCCATACTTTAGAAGATGGCACATTAGATGAAGGCGATGCGGAGATGAACTTCAAATCCAAGGATGCCATGATCAATGGCATCCGCGCTAAGAATTTCTCTTCTTCTTATTCCTTCAAGAAAGGGGACTACTTCCGTTTATTAAGCGCCTCTAAGGTTACGAAAGCGACGAAGTACAAATTCCATTATTCATTCCGCAACAACGCCGAAACATCTGTTTCTTTCAATCTTTATCAAGTGCAAGGAGGGATTAAGATTTCGAGTGAAGAAGGGGCGGTGAAAGAAGAAGTCACGCTTGCTCCAAAACAAGTTTTAGAAGTGGAATTCGAGATAAAAATTCAAAACGCCAACAGCAACGTCATGACCCTCTTCCAAATGAAGGAAGAATCCATTGGCCTAAATCTAGATATCGCCATGGCGAAAAGGCAAATCGTTGAGGTGGTGAAATCAACCTTAAGCATCGAAGGCGCTTCTGGCGTTACCTTTGAAAACGGCCAAACCAGCGTGGAATTGGAAACCGGGTCGAAAATGCCTGCCATCAAAAACGAAACGGGCAGGACTCTTCTTGGTTTCTATAATGAAGAGGGGAAAGTGAGCGCCGAAGATTTCCTGATGCCTTCGAATAACGTTACTCTCCGCCCTTATTTCGCCGTTCGCGAAGGATATGCAAGACTTTGGCTTGGAAACGGCAAAAACAATGGCTTGCCTAACAATTGCTCTGGAAGTCTATCCGATGGAAACATCTCCAATCAATTCGTGGCTACGGCCAAAGGAAGTGGATATGACGCCACTCTTGATTCCATGAAGACCATCGTCAAAGGCGAAAACGGCTTGGATGAAGAGGGTATCCTTCTTCAAAGCAAAGTCGACATCAAAACGGATGACGCTTTCCGAATGGATACGATCGCTTCTTCCACAGGGGGTAAGGTGGTCACTCTTAATAAAGAGCATTCTTATGTGTATCTGTTCGAGAACCGTGGCGAAAACGCCATTTTCTTCGACGTTTGGGCTATCAACTCCGGAAAAGATACGACTTCTGGAACAAACAACAGCTTCACTTTGACGCTAGAAGCGGGGGCCTTTAAGACGATCGAGATCAAACCGACCTTTACGAAAGGAAGCGCCAACGGAAACGCCTTGACTTATTTCAAAGCCAAAACGGATACGGGGAAACTCAATCTGGCTGTGGCATACTCTGCTAAATTTGCTGACTAAGGAGAATTTATGGATAAAATCAAAAATCTGTTCGCGTCTTATTTCAAGCAACGCTCCATTCCTTTTTATATCGGAGTAGGGGCCGCTCTTCTTTCTATCATCGCTGGCATCGTATATATCGGCGTTCTTTCTGGATTGGACGCCAAATTCCTTTCCGGGACCGTCATTGCGCTTCCTATCGTTGGGGGGATCCTTTATCTTATCGGCTCTCTTTTCCGTCAAACAAGATGGGGCGCCATCCTTATGACGACTTTGGATTTCATCTCTTTGATCGTATTCGCTCTTACCGTTTATGAGTATCCGCTTGAGCAAGTCATGGTGATTTCCAATGTCATGGACATTCCCTTCATGAAGGGAATCATCTTTGTCGCTGTTTTGCTTTTGCTTACCACCATTCTTTCTAACGTGGTCTGTTACCTTCCTTTAGGGAAAAAGAAGGAAGTTGCCGCGAAGGAAAAAGGAGAATAATGAATATGAAGAAATTAAATCTTGCATCCGGCATTTGCCTTAATCTTGCCTCTTTGGCTTTCGGCCTCTCTCTTCTTTTTACGAACGTCAATCAAAACGGCATGGTTTCCAATGCCCTTGACGATGTTTTCGGACATGGGAAAACAGAAATCATCAACACCGGGAAAACCCCGATTCGTTTCAAGACCTGGTATAGTTCCGTAGAAGATACGCTTAATGGAAACGGGGATATCGCAAAAGCGGCCGAAAGCGAAGGGGCCGTCCTTTTGAAAAACGAAAACTCCGCTCTTCCCTTAAATGTGGCAACGGATAACGTCTCTTTATTCGGCGTTACCGCCTATGATCCGATGTATTCTCTCGATGGGGCGGGTGAGGTTAAAATCAACGCTTCCCGACAACAATATCTCTTCGACGAATTAAAGAGAGAAGGGGTGAATCTGAATGAGGAACTCGCCGATTGGTATCATAACGACGGGAAATCCTATTACCGCAAAGACTATATCAATATTTATAACAACACCTCCAATCAAAACAACGTAAACGCCAATATCAATGGCGCCCCTTGGGAGGTTCTCCCTGCTTGCAAAGAGAATGGGGATACCGCCATTTTCGTCACCGGCAGAATGACCAACGAAGGCATCGACCTTCTTCCGAAGAACGTTTCAGGATTAGGCGCAAAAGATAATAATTATCTCGCTTTCACGGACAATGAATTAAGCGTCCTTCAAGGAATGAAAACCCTCAAGGAACAAGGAAAATTGAAGAAAATCATCGTTCTTTTCAATCAAGCGAACCCTGTCGTGGAAGACCTTCCGGAAGTCTTAAAAAACTATGGGGTCGACGCAGCCATGTGGATTGGCTTCCCTGGATCAGACGGTTTTGGGGCAGTAGCCGATCTTCTTGTTGGCAAATCCTCGCCTTCAGGGGGACTTAGCACAACGTGGTTTGCTTCTAGGGAGGCAAGCCCATCGACTTCTTATTATGCTTCGAGCTCGAATGTTTTGATCCAAGAAGGTGTTTACCTTGGCTACAAATATGCTGAAACCCGTTATGAAGATAAGCTTCTTAATCAAGGGGAAACCCAGGAATTCAAATATGATGAAGCCGTTGCTTACCCATTTGGCTATGGATTGAGCTACGCTTCTTTCGAAAGCAAAATGGTGGGGGTCAAACTCGATAAGGACCCGCTTAAAAATTATGATTTGAAAGGCAATAAAGTCAAAGAGGATAAGCTTCGTAAAGACGGAGATGACTTAATCGTCACGGTGAAGGTCAGAAACACGTCCGAGAAAGTCTCCGCCAAAGAACCCGTTCAGGTCTACCTTCAAAAGCCATATACGGCGACGAATAAAGAACATGGCGTCGAAAAACCTTCCGTAGAGCTCGTTGGCTTTGGGAAAACGAAGAAACTGGCTCCCGGCGAAGAGCAAACTCTGGAAATCGCGATCGATGCTAACAAATATTTCGCTTCCTTCGATATCACCGACAATAAATATGTCGTGGACAATGGGGATTATTATCTTTCGGTTGCCCGCAATTCGCATGAAGCCATCAATAACATCCTGAAAAAGAAAGGCGTTTCCGGGACGGATACGGAATACGGCGCGGGAAATGAAAATAACGTCTACGCCTACACCGTCTCCGATTCCTATACCCAAAACTATAACTACTGGACAAGAGGGGGAGCAAAAGTCACCAATCTTTTCGATCATGCCGACCCAAATAAGGCCAGCGGCGATAAGGACAACGTCACTTTCATGTCACGCAAAAACTGGAAGAAAACCGCTGATGAGGCAACGAATCAAACCGTCACCGTGAAAGGGGATATGAATAAGCTTTCCAGCGTCAACGGAAAAAGAGGCGATCTTAGCTTGGTGGATTCTCTCTATGCGGATTCGAAAGCCTCTTTCAAACAGGAATATCCGAACTACGGTCAAAATTTAGATTCCGCCGGAATCGCCAAAATCCAATTGGCCGACATGGTTGGAGTAGAATACCAAGATCTTGCGGGCGCTTCAGAAGAAAGCAAGCAAAAATGGGAAGATTTCATGGATCAACTCACTTGGGAAGATACCGTTAAGCTTCTTTCCAACGGCTTAAGAAGGACGCTGGAAATCAATTCCATCGGCAAACCTTATACCAACGACGTCAACGCTTCCAATGGCATCTCCTGGATGTTTGATATGTCCAAAGAAGGGGGATCTGGAACCTCTAATGTTGGCTTTGCCTCCCATTTCGACACTTTGAACCGTCTTCAAAATCCAACTGGTTATCCATGCGAAGGCATCATTGCTTCGTCCTTCAATAAGGATCTTGCTTATGCGGTAGGACAAGCCATTGGCGAAGATGGGCTTTGGAGCGGGGCATCTGGCTTATATGGCTTTGGCCTAGGGCTTCATCGTAATGCCTACCATGGAAGGGCTGGCGAATATTATTCGGAAGATTCCTATCTTTCCGGCGTCATGGGCGGATATGAGAGCAAGGGCGCTCAAAGCAAAGGCCTTTATGTCTATAACAAGCACTTTGTCTTAAACGACCAAGAAACCAGCAGAACCTCTTACAACACCTGGCTAACCGAGCAAACCATGCGCGAAACCTACATTCGCCCATTTGAAATCGCGATAGAAATAGGGGACGCAATGAACGTTATGAGCGCCTTCAACCATGTTGGCTCGGTTTGGTCCGGCTCCGACTATAACCTTATGACTCTCTGCTTAAGAAATGAGCTTGGCATGCGTGGCTTTGCCGTTACCGATTATTTCCCAAGCGGAGGAATGAGCATGTCCTATGGCGTGATGGCGGGAACAGATCTTCCAGATGGTGCCGAAAGCAGTTCGAATATTTCCAAATTTGGTCCTGAATCCGGAAACTATGGCTATTATGCCCAAGCGTGCAGACAAGCCGCGCAAAGAATTCTCTACACGGTCGCCAACTCGAATGCCATGAATTTCATCGGTGTCGACACAAAAGTCATTTCCTATGAGCCTGAATGGCATAAAACAAGAGATGGAATCCTCATTTCGGTCTACTCCCTCTTTGGAATTAGCTGCGCTTTCTTCGTGGGAACAAACGCTTATTATCTCGTTCAGAAATTCTCGAAGAAAAAAGAGAACTGAAATTCATCTTATTAAAAGCCGTTAGGAAAGGAATCCTGACGGCTTTTTGCTTGAAAAAGAAAAGGCTCCTCAAATCGAGGAGCCTAAGCTTTCAAAAGAAATTAAGCGGCTTTTCCTTCCGAACCAAAGAGCTCGATTTTTTCTTTGACGGTGGCTTTGATTGCTTCATATCCTGGTTTTAAAAGCTTACGTGGATCGTAACCTTTTTCTAGGTTAGCGGAAGTTGGGTCAGCCTTTCCTTCGGCGCAATATTTAATGGTTGCAGCCGCAAAAGCCAACTGGCATTCGGTATTCACGTTGATCTTAGAAACGCCTTCTTTGATAGCAGCGACAATCTGATCGTTTGGAATTCCGGTTCCACCATGGAGAACAAGAGGAATGCCTCCGGTTGCTTCATCGATCTTTTTAAGAACGTCCAGATGGAGCCCTTTCCAATCCTTTGGATAGATGCCATGGATATTTCCGATGCCGGCAGCAAGGAAATCAATGCCAAGAGAAACAATCTTCTTGCATTCTTCTGGGTCAGCAACCTCTCCATCTGCGGTAATGCCATCTTCCGTTCCGCCAATGGCGCCGACTTCCGCTTCAACGGAAATGCCTTTGGAATGAGCTAAAGCGACAAGCTCTTTCGTTTTTTCGATGTTCTCTTCGAATGGCAAAGAGGAGCCATCGAACATGACAGAGGTGAAACCGGCTGCGATGCAAGCTTTGGCAGCTTCGAAATTGCCATGGTCGAGATGCAAGGCAACGGGAACGGTAATTCCAAGGGACTTGTATAAGCCTTTGACGAGGTTGGCGACCACTTCGTATCCGCCCATGTATTTGGCGGCACCCATGGAAACGCCAAGGATAACGGGAGCTTTCATCTCCTGAGCAGCGGTCAGAATGGCTTTAGTCCATTCAAGATTGTTGATGTTAAAATGGCCAACAGCATAGTGCCCCGCTTTGGCGTCTTTCAACATTTGTGTAGCATTCACTAACATAGTTTTGTGTACTCCTGCGATTTTTCGCATTCCTATTATACATATTTGTCGTTTTCGTGGTGTAAGGAAGAATTTCTTTTTTTCGAGCTTTGAGGCTTTCGAATCCCTATCCTCATTTTTTTCTGTTTTTGCTAAAATATAACAATGCAAAACAAAGCCTTATTATATTTCCAGAGCGGAGGACCGACTCCGGTCATCAATACTTCCTTTTACGGCGTGATTCGAGAATATCAAAAACACAAAGATGTTTTCTCCCATTTATACGCTTCCCATTATGGGGTAGAGGGGCTTATAGATGGGGATCTTTTTGATGTGGATAAAGAAGAAGATTCCCAAATTGAGCTTTTGAAACAAACCCCGGGCCAAATCCTCGGTTCTTCTCGAAAGAAACTGCCTTCTTTCGATGACCCTCTTTTCCAAAAAATCTTAAAAACCATTGAAAAATACAAGATCGGATACATCCTCGCCAATGGGGGTAACGATTCCATGGATACTTGCAAAAGACTCCATGATTATTTCGTCAAGGAGAAAATGGATGTCAAGATTCTCGGGATTCCGAAAACCGTGGATAATGATTTGATGATGACCGACCATTCTTTGGGCTATCCAAGCGCGGCTCGCCATATTATGGATTCGGCCATGATGGCCAAATTGGATTTGATGAATTACCGAAAAGGCAAGGTCCTTATCATGGAAATCATGGGCAGGGATTCTGGCTGGCTTACGGCTTCAACTTCCCTTTTGCCTAAAGAAGTTAGGCCTGACTACATTTATGTGCCGGAAATGAAATGGGATGAAGAGAGTTTCCTTAAGCAAATTGCGGATATCTATGAAAAGCAGCACTATGTTTTGATCGCTCTTTCGGAAGGGGCTCCTTTGAAAGCGAATAATTGCCTTCAAGCGGATTCCTTTGGGCATGTTTCTTATGATGGAAGCGCCTATACGGCAGCAAAGCTTATCTCCGATAGACTCGCCCTTCCCACCAGGGTTATCTCCGAATCCACCTTACAAAGATCGGATGCCACTAAAATCACCAAAGTGGATTCCTTGGAAGCCATCGAAGTCTCTTCTTTTGCTGTTGTTTCTTTGTTAAAGGGCGAATCTGGCAAAATGGCCGCCATCCATCGCCTTTCTTCTTGCCCATATCAAAGCGAAGGGATGCTCGTCTCTTTGGGAGAAGTGGCCAATTACGCAAAGAAGATTCCAGCATCATTTTTAAAGAACAATCAGGAAATGTCAGATGAATTTGTTACCTATTTGTCTCCACTCATTCAAGAGACAATTCCCGTTATAAGAGAGAATGGGAATCCGCTCTTTGCACGTTTTCGTTTTCAAAAACCTGAAATAGCCTAAAATATCATTTTGGAGGAAAAACACCATGAAAATTGCTATTACTGCCGAATCTACGATTGATTTACCTCAAGAGATGCTTGAGGAATATCGGATCAAAACCATACCCTTTACCGTCATTATGGGCAATGAGGAATTTGCTGACGGAACCATCGATCCTCAACGTCTTTTCGACTACACCAAAGAGAATAAGAAACTTCCTAAGACCGCGGCGGTTAACCAATTTCAGTACGAGGAATTTTTCCGTGAAATCCTCAAAGATGCGGATCATATTCTTCATTTTTCCCTTTCTAGCGCCATTTCTTGCGCTTATAGGAATGCCGACTCCGTCTCCAAAGAAGAGGAGTTCCTCGGGAAAGTGGACGTCATTGACAGCAAAACCCTCTCTACTGGCATCGCATTGCAGGCGATTTACGCAAGAGAATTGGCCGATGCCGGGTATTCTCCTCAAGAGATCGTTGCCAAAGTTCTAGAAAGACGATCCTCCGCGCTTGCTTCCTTCACGATTGAAACACTCGATAATTTATTCAAAGGAGGAAGATGCTCGGCACTTGCTATGCTTGGAGCGAACATTCTTCATCTAAAACCGCAAATCATCGTCAAAGAAGATGGCTCGATGACCAAAGACCATCTTTACCGCGGAACGCTTATGAAGGTCAACGAGCGTTATGTCGATGATGAGCTTGCTGCCCATCCCAATTTTGATAAGAAACTGATTTTCATCACCCATTCTGGACTTCCGGAAGATGTTATCGCCATGATTCGCGGAAAGCTTCAAAAAGCGGGATTTGAGCGAATCGTCCCAACAAGAGCGTCCGCAACCATTTCCGTTTATTGCGGCCCGCATACGGTTGGCATTCTTTTCTATGCGGATGGGCCTCACCCAATCATTCCTAAGAAATAAAATCAAGATGGCTTCGAAACCATCTTTTTTCTTTGTTAAAGTCTTCTCATGTCCTTGAAGAAAAGAGGAGAAAAATGTTACACTAAAGAACGTTATTAAATAGTTGGGAGAGGTTTTATGGCAACCAAATTTGTCTTTGTTACGGGCGGAGTCGTTTCTTCACTGGGGAAGGGAATTTTCGCCTCTTCTTTAGCTTTGCTTTTAAAGAGCAGGGGAATCAAGGTCTTCATGATGAAGCTTGATCCCTATTTGAATATCGATCCGGGGACGATGTCTCCCTATCAGCATGGTGAGGTCTATGTCACCGACGATGGCGCGGAAACGGACCTTGATCTTGGCCATTATGAACGTTGGACCGATCTCCATCTTTCCAAAGAAAGCTCCATCACTTCGGGAAAAATATATTCCGCTGTTTTAGAGAAAGAAAGAAAAGGGGATTATCTTGGCGCTTGCATCCAAGTCATCCCTCATATCACAAACGAAATCAAACAAAGACTTATTGATGCGGCTAAAGCCTCCCAAGCGCAAATCGTGATCGTCGAAATAGGCGGAACCGTTGGCGATATGGAATCGACTCCGTTTTTGGAAGCGATTCGTCAGGCTCGTTTGGAATTTGGCTATGAAAATACTTTCTATGCTCATAACACGTTGGTGCCTTACCTTAAAAGCGCAGATGAAACCAAAACCAAGCCAACGCAACACTCTGTGAAAGAGCTTCTTGGCCTAGGCATCCAGCCAGATGCGATCGTCCTTCGCAGTGAAGTCCCTCTCCCTGAAGGGCAGAAGAACAAAATCTCGCTTTTCTGCAACGTTCCGACAAACGGCATTTTTGAGGCAGATGATTTAGAGAGCGTTTATGAGTTGCCATTTGCTCTTCACGAGCAAGGATTAGATGATTATGTCCTAGCCCATTTTGGCATGAAAAATGCTCCAGAAGCCGATCTTCATGAATGGCGTTCGTGGTGCGATTCTGTGAAAAATCCAAAAAAGAGCGTCAAAATCGCTTTGGTTGGCAAATATGTGGAGCTTCATGATGCATACCTTTCCGTCGCTAGCGCCTTAAAGCACGCCGGATATTATAATGATGCCCAAGTCGAAATCGGCTGGGTCAAAGCCATGGATGTCAAAGATAAGAATGCGAAAGAGCTTTTAAACGAATATGACGGCATTCTTGTTCCGGGAGGCTTTGGCGAAAGAGGCTCCAAAGGAAAAATGGCAGCCATCCGTTATGCCCGTGAGAATAATATCCCATTCCTTGGAATCTGTTTTGGCATGCAGCTTGCTTGCGTGGAGTTTGCGAAAAACGTTCTCGGCTTGGAAGATGCGAATACTTCGGAATTCGACCCGCAGACACCCGATCCGATCATCGATCTGCTCCGCGATCAATATTCCGGCATCGCCATGGGTGGAACGATGCGTTTAGGCTTATACGATTGCGGAATTAAGAAAAACACGCTTGCTTACGAATGCTACAAATCCACCGAAGTCAAAGAAAGGCATCGTCACCGTTACGAGTTCAATAACAAATACCGCCCCGCTTTCGAAAAAGCCGGAATGGTTTTTTCCGGCATCAACCCTCAACAGAATCTTGTTGAAATTGTGGAATTGCCGCAAAACGATTTCTTCATCGCTTCTCAATTCCATCCGGAATTCACCTCGAGGCCTCTTCATCCGAATCCGTTGTTCAGAGAATTCATCGCTCACTCTATCAAGCACAAAGAGAGCAAATGATTCTATAATACGGATGTGAAAGCACTCTTTCTTTATAATCCCGAAGCAGGCAGGGGAAATTTTGCGAAACATTTCCCAAAAATCAAAAATGAATTGGCATCCTCTTTTGGAGAGATGCTTTTTCTTACGCTTGAAAATAAGGAAAAGGCGAAGGACGTGTATCAAAATATCGTTCCGAAATACGACGCTTTAATTTTAATAGGAGGGGATGGTACCCTTCATTTTGGCATCAACGAATTGATGAAACTCAAAAAGAAACCCATTCTCGGCTATATTCACTCTGGAACGCTTGGAGACGGAGGGAAAATCTTTGGCGTAAACCGCAATCTAACGCGATCCATTCAAATCTTGAAGAAAGGGAAAACACGCCGGATTGATATCGGGAAAGCCAATGATTCTTATTTCTTGTATTGCCTTTGCAATGGCTGCTATTCTGACCTTTCTTATAGCGTTAAAAGCAAAAAGAAGAGATCCCTGTATCATTTTTCCTATTATTTTTCTTCCATCAAAGAAATGTTCCGCAAAGTTTCTTATGCTTATGAAATGGAAGAAAACGGAAAACGCATAACTAGAATTTCGCCTTTCGCTCTTATCTTAAACGGAAAACGCATGGGTGGTTTTCAATTAAACAAAGAGGGGAAAGACGATGATGGAAAGATGGAGTCCTATTTCCCAAAACCATCTTTCTTAAACGGTATTCTTCGCTTTCTTCCTATAAAAGAAGAGAGACCGATATCCTTAAAAGAAGCAACGATTATTCCCTCGAATTCCTTGCCGTGGTGCCTAGATGGGGAAGAAGGGGAGAAGGGTGAAATAAAAATCTCTGTGATTTCGGATGAAATTTCGATTTTTTGCCGTTAAAACCCCATTGAATTTGCTTTTTTCCTCTTTACAAGAAAGCTTTTCCTAATTACGATAAAACCGAAAGAAAGGACTTTTTTTGTTTTATGAAAAAATTACCCCTTGTAACGTCCATCATATCCGCTCTTCTAAGCGTAGCAGCTGCGGTGTTATTGTTTTTCCTTCCCAAGTTAAGTCCGGAATTGGCAAGCTTGTTTCCCGATTATTTGAATAGCCTTAAAGGGAATCTATTTTCCGCTTTTAAGAGCACTATCGGTTTCGGAATTGGCAACGCCGTGATTTCCAGCATCCTTGTTGGGCTTGTCGCAATCGTCCTTATTTTATGGCTTTGGCATTTCATTATGCTTTGCGCCACCCGCAGAGCCGATAGCTTGCCTATCAATTTGATTTGGCTGGTTTTTGGCGCATGCTCAGCTTTTGTTCTCTTTTCTTTTATTGGTTACACCAAAGCTGGAACCGGCTATGTTTTTGAAGGAGAATTAGGGGGGAACGCTTTCCATAATGGGTTCTCCCTGATTTCCGCTTTATTCAAAGATGGTTTTGTCAAACATGCCGCAGCCATCTGCATTCTTATTGGCATTTTAGCTTTGGCGATCATCTCTTTTGCAAACGGTTTGATTTCTGTCATCGGGGCTATCCACGATGATCGTTGCAACCCTCATGAAGCGGAGGAAAATACTATCTCCTCCTCTCAAGAAGAAAAAGAAACGGATGAAAACGGAGACCAAGCTCCCCAAGATTCTCGTTCCTTGCTAGAGGATACGGAAAATAAAGGCGAGGGAAAAGATCGTCCTTCTTCTCCGCTTATCGTTCAAAACATCACCTATGCACCAGCGCCGAGTGCCGCAAACGCTCTTCAAACACCTACGCCTTCTCCTGCAACGCCCTCCATCCAAGAGGAAAAGAAGGAAACCCCTCTTACCGAAGAAGGCCTCAAAAAGATCCTTTCCGAGTTAATGGCTGAAAAGAAAGAACCCGTTCAAGCAACCTCTTCTCCTACTCCAAAAGAAGAAAAGCCTCTCGAAGAACGTCCTCTCACCGCAAAAGAGCTTCGTTCCATCATCAAAAACGAATTAAGGGACCACGATCATCCAGAAGAGCTTCTTCCTCTCACCGATGAGCAATGCCGCTCACTCATCCGCGAGGAATTGAATCAATATTACGCTTCGACAAGACCCGCTTCCGAAAAGCGTGAAGATGCCGAAGAAGAGCAAAAAGAAGCGACCCCTGCAACGGCTTCCCAAAAAGAAGAAATGGAAGAAGACTTCATGACGGCCGAAGAGCTAAGCAAAATGATTCGCAATGAAGTCATACAAGTAGTCGACGAACAGCCAAAAGAGGAATCTTTGACCTTGGATATGGTCAAAGACGCTATTCATGAAGCCCTTTCTTCTTATCAGCCAAAAGTCGAGACTCTTAAGAAAGAGGATGTCCAAGCTATTGTGAAAGAGGAGCTTGCTTCCACAAAGGAAGAGCTTTCCCTCGCAAAAGAAGAAAGTCAAAAGCAAAATGAAGCCATCGCTTCTTCTCGCCAGCAAGCCCTTCAAGCCGAATATGAAGCCAAGCTTGTTGCTGCTAAAAACGAAAACGCAATTGAGCGCTTAAAGGAAAGCCAATTAAGCGCAGATGATATCCGCGCTATTATTTCTGAGGAACTGGATAAAAAAATAAGCGTTTTGGAAAAAGAGCCTGTTGCGGAAGCCCCTAAAGAAGAAGCTCTACCGATGGAGAAAAAAGAGGAAACGGCTCCCGCTCAAGCTCCTGTCCTTTCTTTAGAGGAAGAGGAAGAGCGCCGTATCCCTTTCGCCAATCGCCTTCTATCCTTGGATGACGATATCAAGGAATATTACAATCTTCTTAAAGAAGAGGCCCTCTCTTATGGTTTGAAGAGCAGACTCTCCATCTCCGGGGATACTTTCCGTCTTCATACAAAGACTTATTTGAAAATCGCGGTAGCCGGGAAAGGATTGAAACTGTATATGGCCCTTGATCCGAGTGCTTATAAGGATTCTTCCATCCCTGTGAAAGATGCTGGCACAAAGAACCTCTATAGGGATATCCCTCTGGTCTTCAAAGTGAAAAGCCCTCTTTCCCTTAGACGCGCTAAGACGCTCATCAAGGATGTTTGCGAGAAAGACGGACTGAAGCAGGCGGAAATCACCCCATACGATTATGTGGCTCAGCTTTCATCTTATCGCGTTGCTGGTACGGAAGAAGAGGAGTAAACCGATTTCTCCTTCAAGGGGCTCTAAATTAGGAGTCCCTTTTTCTTTTACTTCTTATTTGTGGTAGAATAAAGTCCTAAAAGGAGGAGATTCTTTTTTGCCAACTTGGGTTATTTATTTATTGCTCACGATTCTCCTCGTCCTTCTTTCTGCTTTCTTCTCTTTGGTGGAGACCGTTTTTTCTTCTATTAATCGTTTTAAATTTGAAGTGAAAGCAAACAATGGCTCGAAAAACGCCAAGCTCATCCTTTGGGTGGATGATCATTTTGATTCTACTCTTGTAACGGTTTTAATTGGCAATAACGCTGTATCCGTCGTTCTTTCCATGGTCACGACGTTTCTTTTTGTCGATAATCTTCTGACGATGTTGGATAATTCTGTCGCTTCTTTGATTGGCTCTCTTGCCATCACCATCATTCTTTATATATTCGGCGAGACCTTGCCAAAGATTATCGGAAGGGAGATTCCTAACAAAATCGCGGCTTGGGCGGCCTATCCTTTATCCGTCTTGATCGTTCTTTTATATCCCATTACCGCTTTCTTCCGGGGGATTTCTTTTGTTTTCAAGAAGATTTTCAAATCCTCTCCCGAACCGGAAATGACCGAAGAAGAATTTCAAAACGTCATTGAATTCAACGAAAATCATGGCGTTTTAGAGGAGAATGAGAGCGAAATCATTCAAAATTCCCTTGATTTTAGCGATACAAAAGTTAAAGAAATCTTCACGCCCAGGGAGAAGATGTTCACCATCAACCTAAAAAACCTCTCCTTGGATAAACTTGTGGAAATCGTTTGCTCGACCTCTTATTCCCGTATTCCTGTCTATTATGACAACCCAAATAAGATCGTCGGCATCCTTCTGGTGAAGAATTTCCTTGCGGATTACCTTGATGATAAAACAGTGAAGACGGATTTGAACGATTCCATGGAAAAACCTTTCATCGTCTCCCCGAACGTTACCATTGATGAGCTTGTCGATGGATTTCAAAAACAAAGGAAGCAAATTGCTTTGGTATACCGTAACAACGTCCTTCTAGGCATGGTCACCATGGAAGATGTCTTAGAAGAGCTTGTTGGAACCATTTCCGAAAAATCTGAGATCGCTTCGCAAACGGGAAAGGGGAAGAAAAAATGAAAACGATCGATATTGTTTACATCGTTGCTATTTTCTTCCTGGCCGTCCTCTCTTTCCTTTTTAGCGCCGCCGATATGACTTATTCTTCCGTGAATAGGAGACGTTTGGAAGCAAAATTCGCCAAAGGGGATAAGAAAGCGGGACGTGCTCTCGATTTAGCGAATCACTATGATAAAACCATCGCCGTGATTCTTTTCGGCAATGATTTTGCCAATGTCCTTATCTCTTCCTTGGGCTCGCTTTTAGGAAGGGATTTATTGCTGGGGTATGTCGGGGAAGAACTGGCAAACACGATTTCTTCCTTCTCTTTGCTCGTTTTCCTTTTGGTATTCTGCGAGATTACGCCAAAGCACATCGCGTCCAGCCATTCTTTTTCCCTCTCAAAGGCCTTCTTGCCGTTTATGAAAGTCATATCCGTTCTTTTCTTCCCTTTTGTTTGGCCTTCTAGCCATTTCGCTTCATGGTTGGCTAAACCTCTTATCAAAAAGAGCGGAAAGGAAAATCCTTTGGCCAGCGATGAAGAGCTTGAGGCCATGGTCAACACGATTGAAGAGGAAGGCATCATCGATGAAGAAGCCAGCGAGCTTCTCCATCGTTCCATCGATTTTAAGGAAACCAGTTGTTATGAGGTCATGACGCCCCGTGTTAAGGTTTTTGGTTACGATACTGACGAAACCTTCGAGGCTTTCTTGAAAAAACCGGATGCCTTCCATCATTCCCGCGTCATCGTTTATGAAGGGAATTTCGATCATGTTCTTGGCTATATTCCGATTAAAACCCTTCTTCGCGAGCTTGTGAAAGGCAAAAAAGTCAATTACAAAGATTTCCTTTTGCCGATTGTCGATGTCCCTAGAACCATGATGATTTCTTCCGCGATGGCTTTAATGAAGAAAAACAAACATCATATCGCCGTGGTCCGCGATGAATATGGGGGAATGGAAGGAATCATCACTCTCGAAGACATTTTGGAAGAGCTCGTCGGCGAGATGTGGGATGAGAAAGATTCGCCGACAAACGACTTAAGAAAAGCCGAAAGAAGAAATTCCTATTATGTCAACGGAACGATGAATATCGATGATTTCTATAATGAAATGGGTTTAGACCCAGATAAGCTTTTGCCAGACGATTATACGACGGTGAGTGGCTGGATTATCGACCATTTGGGAAGATTTGCGGTGGTTGGCGATTCTTTCCGTGTCGGAAATATTTATGTTAAAGTCACTGAGGTGACTCCCTATACGGTAAAGGAAGCCTTTGTTCGCATCATCAAAAAAGGCAAATAAAAATCATCTTTAATGGATGATGTTTGGGTTTTGTATTCCTCTTTCTTTTAATTTGAGGACGTAATCCTCATAAATTTCTTTGACCAGGCTTTCCATCGACCTTTTGTCTGTGTCGATGAAATAATCAATACCCTGGATTTTATCAGAAGAGAAGGCTTCTTTGTCGTTAAGAAGTCTTTTTTCGATATCCTCTGGCTTATCTTTTCTTGCTTCCATCCTTTTTCTTCTTGTCTCTTCTGAAGCGCTCAAAAAGAAGGTGACAACCGAAGGATCTTTCAAAGACAAAAAAGATTTCAAACCATTAGGATCGACGACAACGACTTTATCATCTGCAATCTCCGCTTTCGAGCAGCCATAATGATTTCCGTTATAGACGGTATTCTCAACGAAAGCTCCTTTTTTCATCAATTGAAGAAAATCCTCTTCTTGAACGAAATAATAATCCACGCCATAAACTTCGCCTTTTCGAGGTGCCCTCGTCGTATGGGTAATGGCCTTAGAGATTCCGTAGCGAAATCCCAATAATTTCGAAATTTCCGTTTTTCCGCTAGCAGATGGGCCGATGAGCAAAATCATACGCCAACTATTATAGATGTTATCTTTGTTTTTTACGAATGTTTCGCGCTTTCGCAAATATTTTTGGCCTTTTTTTGTAAATCCCGTCTTCTTTAAGGTGATGAGAGGAGGAAAAGAAAAAAATGAAAACGAAGAAAATATGGTTTGTTTTGCCCTTGCTTCCCTTCTTAACCGGAGCGGTTATGGATGAAGAAGTGCATTCCACTTTAGAGACGAAATTTACTTTCATTACGGAGAGCAATGTGGCAAATATCACAAAAAAATACGGCTATTTTCTCAAAGGGCAGATGCCGACTATGACAAAAGGGGATGAGAATAGCTGGTCTCTTACGACGCGTTTTGTCCGTTCCACGACAAAGAAGATACAAATCCGTCTTTACTATATTTATGGTCCGACTGCGAATTGGTATCATCTATCCAGCAGCTATGGCTGTTCCTATTATGAAGTATATCGCTCTGCTTATGTATCCGGAAGAATCGGCACCTTTTTAAGATGCGATATTCCTTTGAAATCCGCTTTAGAGGATCATGGCATAAAAATAGATTATCGTTACAATATTTTTCAGGCGAGCTTTGCTTTAGGCGTCTATGTTGATGAACATTCAGACGGCAATAAAGGGGAGTTTGCCTATGTTTATCTGCCTAGCACTTATAACACGGGAAAAAGATACCATCTTGATATATCTAAATATTCAACCTCTTCCTATCGCTTGATGAATTACGACTACAATCTGGAGGAGGCCCACCGCAAAGTAATATTCGGCGGAAAAGATTGGCAAATCAAAACGGATGCGATTGCGGATGGGAAGTTCCTTGATTGGAGAGATTTTCAAGATGAAGATCGCGGTGAGATGAACGCCTTGAGCTTCCCAATTCCTTTAAAAATGGAGCTTCGTCAGTTTGGCACTCCAGAAAGAAGAAGCCTTCTTATAAAAAACGAAGACATGAATCTTTTCATTTATGATGGATACGAGCGATATAACCTAGGAGAACCATCTATCGGATATGATGGGAAAAAAGGCTATAAGATTCCATTGCGTCAATTTTTTGATGGGGAATATGTAACCTTTGACACGAAGGATATCTATTGGGTTTCCTTAGATGGCAGAAGAGTCTATAACAGGGATACCGTTCCAAATGGCGGCAGAGGATATCAACAAATCAGAAGCGGCTTCCCCATACCTTCTATCCCCGATAGGAGCGAATTCAAATTTCTTTTTCAAATGGAACTATTGAACGTCGGAGCCCTTGGTTTGGTCGATATCACGGGGAAATTTTCATATAGAAAATCCAAAAATCATTTCGGTTCGCATAAAAACTCCAGCTATTACGTGGAGGAAGAATTATGATGAATTATCTCCTCATCTCCTTGGTTTTTAGCTTCAGCCTACAGATGTTTTCCTACTCCTCCACATTAGGGAAAATCAAACGTGTTTTTGAAGGATTTGATTTTTCTATCGCCCAACAGGCGGTTCTGGCAAGAGGAGGGGATGAAGTGCCATATGGGCCTTATTTCTATCTAACGGCTTGGAAAAATGTTACGAAAAATTATTTTAAAACAAATTTAGACCCTTATTTCATAAATGGAACTTACACTCTTTCCCAAGAATTTTCCGATCCTTACATCATAGATAATAAGGAAACGAGCTATTTTAAGAGAGCCACTCTCTATTTTGAGGCTACCTTTCAAGGAATCTATCATTACGAAAATAGCAAAAGCTTCATCATAAAGGAGAAAAAATGAAATGGCGACGAATCCTGTGACATATCTTGAAAATTCCTTTCTTGCGCCTCTTTTAGAAAAAGAGGGGCTTACTGATGTTTCCTATAACGGTTCAAAACTTTATTTCGTCACAAATTCCAAAGGCAGAGAAGAAAGCGATATCTCTTTGAAAAACGAAGAAGCGGGTTCTTTCCTTCGTCAGATTGCCAATGCGACAGAACGGCAATTCTCCTATTTAAATCCTATCCTTGATGTCAGTTTCGGGACATATCGGCTGAATGCCGTTAATAACTCGTTGGCAAGAATCGCGAACGAAAAAGCCTATACTTTTTCCCTTCGCATTGAAAGGAAAGGCTGCCAAATTGAGGAGAATTCCACTTTCTTGGATGAAAAAAGCAAAGCCATCATTCAAGAGCTGCTCGATAAAGAAGAATCCATCATCATCGGAGGATTGACAAGCTCTGGCAAGACGGAATTTGAGAAATATTGCCTTTACCATATGAAAAAAGGAACCCGTGTCATCGTTATCGACAACATTGAAGAATTGGACATGTTGGAAATACCGAAATTGGATCTAACGACGTGGTTGGTGAATGAGCAAGCGCCTAAAATAGCTTCCTTTTCTTCCTTGATTCGGAATGCCTTAAGAAACAATCCAGACTATATCGTTGTCTCTGAAGCGAGGGGGGAAGAAATGCTGGATGCCTTAACGAGCGCTATGTCAGGGCACCCCATTTTAACGACGATTCACGCCAAAGATGTAGAGGGGATGCCCGATCGCCTGGCTCGATTGGCAATGATTGGCAACCCAAATTTAAGGAAAGAGGAACTGATGGATGATATCGCCCATCATCTTCATTATTACGTCTATCTTGCTAAAGAGACTTCCAAAGAAGGGACTATCCATCGTTATTTAAAGTCAATTTCCTATCTAGATGAAAAAGAAAAGAAACTTATCTCTCTTTATGAAAGGAGAACATATGAAGAATAGAATCCCTTTTTATATTGGAATATGCCTTTTGCTGGCCGCAGTTTGTTATTTGCTCACCTCGCGAATCATCTATGCCCTTTTGGTTTTGACGGTTGGAGTTCTCTTATTCCTTTTATTCATCGAACCTCTTGTCTCCAGATATCAAACGAAAATGAGAAAAGGAGAGGAAACATACCGTTTTATCCATTCTTTCGTCATCTCGCTAAGCGCTTCAAAATCCATGGACCTAGCTTTTCGGAATGCTGCTTATGGTCTTTCCGGAGAAGAAAAAGCAATCCTTGAAAGCGTTTCGGATAAGTCCTTTGACGAAAGATTGGAATATCTATCCAAATATTTCCAGACCGATATCTATCGCGTTTTTCTTTCTACCATTCGACTTTATGAAGAAGAAGGAGGGGAAATTCTTGATATAGCTTCCCCACTTCTTAAAGAAAGCACAGCGATAGAAGAAGATCGAATCTCCCATTCAAAAAACGTGGTTACTTCTCTTGCTCAATTCTCTTCTCTCTGGCTTATGAGCCTATTGGTGATGGGAATTCTTCGCTTTGGGCTTTCATCCTTTTATCAGATGCTCGCCAATCATATCGGCTTTATCTTACTTGTTATGGCTTATTTCTTGATTGCCTATGTATCTTTTCTTCTTTTCGCCATAGGCATTACAAAAGAAAAAATTCAGTTTAAGGGGGTTCAATTCCATGGTTTCAAAAAGAAAAAGCAGAATCATTGAGTTTTATAAGGAAGCAAAACTAAATCCGAAAATAGAGCTTATGGTTTTGGGGATCGTTGATTTGTCTCTTCTCACTTTGGGGATTCTTCTTTATTTGAAAACAAAGCAAATTGCATGTTTGTTAGCAATGGGGGCTCTTCTTTTAGGAGCGAGCTATTATTTCTTAGGAAAGCCAAAGCGAATACTCGATAAGAAAAGGAAAGAACTAGAAAACGAATTCGTTCATATTTTCGCCTATTTTGAAATCTTCGTAAAAAACGGAAGACCCGTTTATAACGCTTTGGAGGATTGCCTTCGCTATGCCAGCAAAGGTTTATCGGAAAAGATGCGCGCTTTATTAGACGATATCGACCAAGACAAAAGCGTGGCTCCTTATATGAAATTTGCCGAAAATTTCACCAACTTAGAAATTCGTCAAGTGTTGGTTTCCGTTTACAAAATGTCCATTGAAGGAGGAGGAGAGGAGTATCTCGCCCAATTTGACACTCTCTTCCATTCCCTTTCGGTTTCAAAACGCCAGCAAACCTTGGAAAACGAGAAAAACCATTTTGGCAATTTCAATTTTCTGCCCTTGTTTGCTTCCGCCTTATCGATGGGCGTCATAGCCGTTTCTGTCGTTATTTTGATGGAGGAATACGCGAATGTCATCTAATATCAGTTTCCTTTTGTCTTTGGCCTTTGTCTTATCGATGTTCGCTTATGCCGGAGACCTTTGCCATATGCAGATGGTTTATGCCCAATTGGATACTTTGGCGATTTCCGCGGGCAAACTAATTAGCAGAAATTGGAGCATAAACGAAGACGTGATCAAACTTGTCTCAAATGATAACGCCTACATTGTCTCCCTGAATAAGGAAAGCTATATGCCCGGGGAAGGGGATACATTTCTTTTCCGAGTTTGGAAAGAATACAAGGCTCTGGCCTTTTCCAATGAGACAAAACAAATCTGTATCAATCGATCCGTAGTTCTCGGATATAAAGGTTGAAAAGAAAGGAGGGAACGCCGTGAGCGAATTAAAAGGACAATTATTGGCCATGATCATTACTTTGGCTGCATTCGGAACGATTGCTGCCGTCTTGATCCCGACATTCCAAAAGAGCGCACAAGAAGTGGGTAGAGAAATCACCATCACCGATTCGAACTCGATTAGCAACGTCAAAGCCAGCGCGAATATGTTTGAAATCTAAAATGAGAATTAGCTTTGCTTTGCCTCATTCAAAAAAGACTTTATAATAGTAAAAGTTAAGAGGTCATTAAGGATGAGCGCAAACCAATTGAACGAAATTAGAAAGCAATTCTGCGAGAAACTTCATCTCGATTCCATTGATGATAACAAGCCAATGAAAGATCTTGGCTTGGATAGTCTTGATGTCGTTGAGATGTGTCTGGATTTGGAAGATAAATATGGTTTCCAATTCACGACAGAAGAGCTAGCATCATTCAAGACTGTCGGTGATTTATTCAATCTTATCGGCAAAAAGCTTGAAAGCAAATAAGCATATCGCATCTGAAAAGCACTCCTTTTGGGAGTGCTTTTTTCTATACATGAACTCCATAGATTCAGCCTTCAAATTTTGAATGAGTGGAGGAGCTTGAAACCTATTTAAAAATAAACACAAATGGAGATTTCTATAGGAAAAATCTAAGTTTTTCAGTATGAGAACAAAAAAGAAAATATTTCTTGCAAAGAATAGGGGTAATTAGTAATATATTTCGTGCGCGGTAACTCGCGTGTAATGATGCGCTCACTTAGCTCAATGGCAGAGCAATCGGCTGTTAACCGATTTGTTGTAGGTTCGAGCCCTATAGTGAGCGCCATTTTATGGCCTGTTGGAGAAGAGGCTTAACTCATATCCCTTTCAAGGATACATTCATGGGTTCGAATCCCGTACAGGTCACCAATCGGTTTATTGCCGAACTTATTCCTTGTTGGAGATTGCTTTGGATTCACGATACATCCTGGTAAGTCCATATTCGTCGGAAATAAGCACGGTTAAGTCATAGAGTCTCAGGGAAACCTGAGATTTTTTAATTGATTGCGATTGTTCGAGCCACAAGCAAAAAGCCTCAGCCATTCATCATGGCCGAGGCCTTTTTTAGTTAACCTCTAAGGACTTCCATGCTTTGATGTAGTCTTCTTTGAGGATTTTTACGATTTCCTCTT
>ERZ808240.212-NODE-212-length-79992-cov-28.733953_pt1 | contig 79992 bp, 70 predicted proteins | sample MGYA00521084_ERZ808240 | MGnify/ENA primary metagenome ERZ808240 (study PRJEB31516, sample SAMN03275571) | gut metagenome | biome: mammalia-associated habitat; material: feces | host: Papio cynocephalus | place: Kenya | collected 2012-08-06 ...
TGTACCCATCGTTCACCTGCTGAGCAAGATAGGCGAGCTGGGCGCAGTTGTTGATGAGAATAGGCTTGTCTTCGGCATCGCCAAGAGTATTGCCGTCGGCATCCTTTGTGGAGAAGGCACTGACGGTCTGGCCGTCCCAGGTGTCAACCGCGTCAGTCTCGCCTTCAGGCAGGTCGACACCTTTCGTCCACTCGTTCACCGTGACATTGCCGACCTTGACGGTATTCTTGCCGACATAGAGATCGAAGGTGTAGGCATAGCCAGCCTTGAGTTCCGGAACGCCCTTGACCTCAAGTAGTTCCGGATTTTGATTTTTAGAGTCTGATATCTGAAGATAGATAAACCTCAGATTATCTTGTTTGTTTGTATTCTCACAAACGATTCCGGAATAAGTATAGCCAACGGTACCGGCACTGAAGGTCTCATCCGTTATAACATTTCCGTCAGCATCCTGGACAAGAGGTTTCGCCACCATGTAGTTCCTGTCACTGCTGCCCCAAGTGCTGCCTTGGCCTATTGTGACAAAATTGATCTTGTGGACATCCTTGTCATACTGGTCCTGATAGCCGGCAATCTTGATTTTCACAAGGGCGTTTTTGCGAACCAAATTGATGGACAGGATATTACCTTCTGGAATACCTTTATTACTGTGATCGGCAGTGCCCTCCATATAGTCCGCTGATGCCAGTTTTGCTATGGTGAACTGGTCTTCTGGTAATTTGTAGTACGCTGGATATTTTGCGGTGAACTTGAGGGCACTCTTGTCCCACTTGAGGTAGTAGCTAGGGTTCTCCGGAGTCCAAGTGCCGCTCTGGAGCTTGTAGACCACGGTCTTGCCGGCATTGGTGACGGCGATGCGATCGCCTTCGTTGAATGTTTTCTGAGCATCAGCATCACCGAGAGGGTTGCTCTTGGTAAGCACTCCCACTGCGGCCTCGATGCGCACGGCATCGGGGTCGGAGAGGAAGCCCGGCATCTCTGTCTTGTTGCAGGCGGCGAGCGCGATGAGCGCAAGGGCCGCCAATGAATATTTCAGTTTCTTCATGGCTTAGTCTGTTTCCAAGTTTTTTGGCTCTTCATTGACCCAAGGGCTTGCGGTGATGTCACTGCCCATGATGACCTCGTCTTTGCCTACAGTAAGAGGGAGGGTGTAGGCCTGACCGCCCACAAAGTAGAAAGACGATCCGTTTTTCGTCAGCGTGGCAGTGTATGTATATGGTTTGCCGCCACAGACGAAATTCACAGTGAACTTGTCCATTCCCTGCGGTATCACTATGCACTCGAAAGTGGCTACGCAGTTATGGTTCTTGTCTTCAGCCTTCTTCCAGCCAGACTGATAGGCCTGGATTTCGCTCGCAGTGCCAGATTTGTTCAAAGAGCCATAACCAACCTGGGCTGTCGGTATGAATCCTTTTATCTTCAGTTCGCTTATAGGATTGTCCTCCGGGACACCGTCATGGTTGAGCTCAGTACCGAGGGTGAGCTGAACCTTGAGGAGGGAGAGGGCATGTTCGAATTCAAATGTAAGTTCCCCATCCTTGAAATATTTTTCATTTGACGGAGTGATGTCATCGGTCATGCCCTGACCTGCCCAAAGAAGGTCGGAAGCATTGCTTCCGGCAGTCTGCACGGACTCTACGGTGAACTCGAAGATCTCACCGGTCTCTGTCAGAGCCACATCCCGTTTCGGGAGCGGCGGGGCAACGGCAAGGAACTTGAATCCCTTGTCCTTCCCCTCCCAGAGCATTGTCCTGGCAGGTTCCCATTCACCGGAGGCGTTCTTGGTGAACTTGGTGTTGGTGTAGGAATATTTGCTGTTCGCGCTATGGATGAAGAGGTCGAACTCCTTGAGGTTCTCCGTGGTGTACGAGCCCCTGGTCTGAGGGGTCACCTCCGGGGCGACACGGACCACAGGGTCGAAGGGCGCCTCGGGGGATGAAGTCTTGTTGCAGGCGGTGGCGGCTGCGGCAAGAGCTGTAAGGATGAGTATTGTGGTGGTGTTTTTCATCATTGTGAGTTTTGATGTTGTTTAGTCAAGCGCCTCTCCGCCCTCGATCTCGTCGCCCTTGCCCCATTCGTTGATCGTCACGTCGCCAAGGTCGATCTGGTTGCGGCCCACGATGAGTTTGATGGTGGTGTATTTGCCTTTCTCGAAGGTGAAGTCTTTGCCGTGGGTGTAGGTGAAGTCCTTGTCGTCTATCCTGATTACCACGGTGTTGATCCCGGTCTGAGGGATAAGCACTGAGGAGTAGGCGGTGTTCTCCTTGGTCTGAGGGAGCGCCATGGCTGCACGGGTTGTGCCCGGGGTGACGGTCTTGGTGAGGTAGTTGATGGTGCCGTCTGTGGCTACGTTGCCGAGCTGCACATACTCGACCTTAGGGGTGGCAGGAGCCTGAGGGGTGCCGCCCCACTGGTTGCGGTAGCTGAGTTCCACGTTGACCTTGGACATGACATGGTCGAAGGTGAGGGAGACGGGGTTGTTGTCCGCGATCTTGCCGTTGATTTCCGTGGCCACGAGGATGTCGCTCTCGGTCTGCTTGGCCGGGTCCACGGTGCAAGCGACTTTGGTGAGGTCGGCTTCGGAGGCGGCGTTCTTCGGGTATACGGAGATGAAGTAGTGCTTGTCGGAGAGGTTCTTCCAGAGCATCTGCGGGGTGGCGGTCCATTTGCCGTCTTCGCCGAGGGTGTTGATGGAGTTGTCCACCACGCGGGCGGCTGCGGCGGGGGCGACAGCAGGGTCACCGATCCAGGCGTAGACGCTGATCTGGTCGCCCTTGGCGAAGGTCTGGGTGCCGTCGGCGGCGGTCGTCACCTTGGTGGCGATGTCGGTGGAGACGGTGATGTACTTCGGGGCAGGGCCGTTGTTGGCTGTCTTGTCGCAGCCGGCGAGGGCCAGGATGGCTGCCGCGGCGATGAGGTAGAATTTGTTGTTCATCTGAGTTGTTGTTTTATTTTGTTTTACTTATTTGTCTTGATTGGTGTTACGCTTGTTTGTCATGCACTATGGCCACGTTTTGGGGCACGTCGGTGCTCCAGTTCCCGTGCGCACGGGAGCCGGGGTCGCGGTAGAGGCTACGGTCGGGTCGGAAGCGGAGGTCGGAGTCGGGGCGAGGAGCTTGGCTGATGCTACGGTCGGGTCAAGAATCTCGCCGTTGTAGATCCAGCCCTCGGTCCAGTCGTTGATGTTGTGGACGGAGAGGCGCATGTACGGGCGCATCTGGTCGTATTTGAGGTTGACGATGTATTTGCCGGAAGGGCGCATCAGGGGTGCCTCGATGCGGAACTCGAACTGCTCGCCCGCAGGGGTGGTGAGCAGGATGCGCAGGTGGGAGAACTCTCTGCCGGAGGCGGTCGGCATCAGGCGGAGGGTCGGTGAGACGAGGGCCTCCGGGGAGGGCTGCGGTGTTTCCGGAATCGTCACGGTCATCGTCCGCTCGGAGGCGAGGCCGAAGTTGCCGTCAGCGTCTGGGCGGAGCGGGAAGAGCGAGGCGGCGGCGTCGAGCACTTCTCCGGAGAGTTTCGCACCGGACGGGGCGTCCTCTATTATAATGGTGAGTTCGGAGAGGATTCGCCTTATGGCAACCGGGGCGACGGTGATTTTCGCGCGGTCGCTGATGTTGACCTGCGTGACACCGTAGAATGCGTGGGCCGGGCCGGCGGTCAGGGTGGCTGACGGTTGGGTTGCGGCGGTCAGGGTGGCGTTGTATGCAGCGGTTTGGCTTGCGGTATTGTATGCACCGGGGTCGAGGCTGAATTTAAGGTCTTTGGCTGTACCGCTGCAGGAGAACGGTGAGGTGAGGTTGACGGCACCGAGCACGGTGTAACTGCCTTCTTCCAGGGGGATGAGGGTGGCAGCGAGTTCGGCGGCGCTGTTGAAATGGAGGTCAGCGGCCGGACTCCCAAGAGACTGCGAGGCTGTCAGGGCTTGCGGAGCGGTTGTGGCTTGTTCCGCCGATGTGGCGGCAGCCTGACGCCCTGCCTCTGGGCCGTAAGCCCAGAGACGGACATCGCTGACAATAGTTTTTTCATCGTCACTGTCCAGCCAGCTCAAGGCCGTCGCAAGGCCGCCGCCATCGAAGTGGGCGCCCTTGACGCAGCCGGTAAGCAGCACCGAGGCAAGTATCGCGACGGCGCAATTGGCGGTTGCACGTCGGATTGACAAGCTGCGGGCCGCCTGGCGGCAGGAAGTTATTGTTTTATGCTCCATGGCCACGCTGACGGTTTTCGCCACTGGCGACTGCGGCCGGGACGTTCTCAACGGCAGCATTCTGGTTCCGGCCATCGAATGAATTGGCTCGTGGTGGGTTGCTGATCTGTTCATCGCGGTTCCATTATGTATATTGATACCCGACGGGCCTTGGTGCGGTCGGCTTCGTTGCGGTCAACCCCGTGGCCTTCGGCATTGAGGCGAGATTTGGAGACACCGCGCCTTGCCAGCCATGCCTTGACGGAGTCGGCGCGCAGCTGGGAGATGCGCATGTTCATCGCGTCCGTGCCGTAGTGGTCGCAGGTGCCGATGATGTCGATCTGCGCGTCCGGGTTGGCATTTATGAGTTCGAGCACCATCTGGAGGGCTTCATACTGGCTCTGAGGCACGGTCCACTCGTCGGTGGCGAAGTAGATCGAGCCGAGAAGACGCTGCCGGGTGGCGGTTGTGGCCGGGGTGCTAGTGGTGTCCGGGGTTTCGGCAACTGCGGCCAGAGCGTTTTTGGCGCTGACCGTTGAGGTGCCGGTGGTGTCCGGGGCTGTCTTGGTGGTGCTGGCCGAAGTGCTAGTGGTGTCCCGTGCGCACGAAGTCGATTCCGTGCGCACGGGAGCAGGGGCAGCAGGGGCGGTGGTGGTTGTGCTGTCAGGTTTCCCTGAGTCCGGGGCTGTGCCGGAGATGCCGGAGACTGTTTTCCCGGTGTCGGACGGGCGGGCGGCATTGCCCCCACGCCCAAAGATTGCCCCGAGGTCTACGCTCAGACGCACTCCACTCTCCCACAGCATATTGCTCTTGTGGTGTTTTTCCGGAATGGCATCAATCCGGCTGCCGGAATAGCCCGTGGCGGCGGAGTAGACAGCGAGGCGGAGTTGCTCCGTTATCCTGTAACCCGCCTGAAGACCGACTCCGCCTGCGAAATGCCACTGGGTACCGGTCTTGTAGAATGCTTCATCTCCGTCCGCAGATTCCGCCCTGCCGGATATACTATATATGGATGTGCGTGTGGACGCGGCATAGACTTGAGGTGTCAGTTCAAGGGTCCAGCGGCCGTCGCGGGTCTGCGGGAAAAGGCCGAGGAGGTTGATGTTGAGAGCCGCTCCATACTGCTGGAGAGCGGTGCGGCTGTAGATGTCCGAGAAGTGGAGGCTCGGGATATCGAGCACCGGAGCATAATATTGAGCCCCGTCGCTTCCGAGCCAATAGTCGCTCTGCGCGCAGCATTCACGGGCACTCATTGAGGTCCAGCCCCATTTGAGCCGGAGTTCAGCGGAAAATATCGGGTTGAACCGGTAGCCGCCGAAGATACCGGCGTTGAACCCGGGGCGGAAGGCATCATGGCCGAAACTGCTGAAAGTGCTGAAACTCAAAGGCATTCCGGCCTCGGCTCCTGCGTACCAGCCGAACCGCGTTCCGACAGCCAGTGAATCGGCTATGTTTTCTGGGGAGGTTGTTGAAAGAAATGAACCGGCAACCCGTCCACTGACCGTGGCCTTGCCGCCTGCTGCATTCGCAGCCGCACATAAAAAAAGTAGCATTACTGCTGCTCTCATTTTACTCATATCGGTTGTCTTCATTTTTTTCGTTTCTGGTCAGGCAATACACTTCGAAGTTTCCGTCGCACCGTCTTTGCGCTGTACGATTGCCGCTGTTCCGGTGTCAAGTGACCTGAAAATGTCGCATTTTGACACCTGCACACTTCACCGCAACTGCAGGCGATCAATTGTCATTGTCCAGAACACGAATCCTCCGTCGCTGCCTGACCATTTCGAACGCGACACAAAGATAGGCCTAAATTTCAGCCCAGCCTCTTGATTCCGGAAGAATCGTTTTCCTCTGAACTCACCTCCCCCGAAAAAGATTTTCCGCTCACGAAACGGGGCCGGAGAGCGGTTTAACTTTTTCCTCTAAGACATAGATGGGCCCTAAAATTTTCCGCTAAGATGCTTCTGCGAGCCAATACGCCGCTATTTCGGGATTTACACCCCAGCGACACCCTGACCGACAGCTCACCAATATGCCACACCTGCCCCACCCGTTGCAGATTTCTCCAGTTTATAGCATATTCGCTCAAATCCGCTATAACCCGTCGCGAAAAACATCGTAGAACATGGATTCGCCCTCAGGGTTATAGCACTTTCCTCACATTTTGCTATAACCCACACAAGACACTCGAGGGGCCACTCGCCACAGCGCGCCTTGAGACCCCAGGCCCCCTCCACCGGCTTCCCCGTGCCGAAGGTTGGGGTGTTTTCCGCCCTTTTCTTCCCTACCTTTCAGGGGCACAGGCCCCGCACAGCACTCTGCGGCTTCCCCGTGCCGAAGGTTGGGGTGTTTTCCGCCCTTTTCTCCCCTACCTTTCGGGGACACAGGCCCCGACAGCACTCTGCGGCTTCTCCGTGCTGAAGGTTGGGGTGTTTTCCGCCCTTTTCTCCCCTACCTTTCAGGGGCACAGGCCCCGCACAGCACTCTGCGGCTTCCCCGTGCCAAAGGTTGGGGTGTTTTCCGCCCTTTTCTCCCCTACCTTTCGGGGGCACAGGCCCCGCACAGCACTCTGCGGCTTCCCCGTGCCGAAGGTTGGGGTGTTTTCCGCCCTTTTCTCCCCTACCTTTCGGGGGCACAGGCCCCGCACAGCACTCTGCGGCTTCCCCGTGCCGAAGGTTGGGGTGTTTTCCGCCCTTTTCTCCCCTACCTTTCGGGGGCACAGGCCCCGCACAGCACTCTGCGGCTTCCCCGTGCCGAAGGTTGGGGTGTTTTCCGCCCTTTTCTCCCCTACCTTTCGGGGACACAGGCCTCGCACTGCACTCTGCGACTTCCCCGTGCTGAAGGTTGGGGTGTTTTCCGCTATTTCTTCCCCTACCTTTCGGGGACACAGGCCACACACAGCACTCTGCGGCTTCCCCGTGCTGAAGGTTGGGGTGTTTTCCGCCCTTTTCTCCCCTACCTTTCGGGGGCGCAGGCCACACACAGCACTCTGCGGCTTCCCCGTGCTGAAGGTTGGGGTGTTTTCCGCCCTTTTCTCCCCTACCTTAGGTGAGGCGGCTGGAGCGGAGCCGGCGGCAGGGGAAGTGAGCGGGAGGAGGAGGCGGGAACAAGATTGGCAGGGGAAGGGTGGAAGCAGATTAAAAAGTGTGGCCGCGGGAGCGGAGGGTAGGTGTGGAAGTGGGTGGCAGGAGGCGAAAGGAGCCGCAGTAGGCACGGGGCAGCAGGGACCGCTCATCTCGGTGGCGATGCAGGCTACTGTGGACAGGAACGGGAACGGGGGACTTTGGGAGAAGGGAGCCGCAGCAGGCACGGGGCGAGAATGGAGAGAGTGGAGCGGCAGCAGGAACGGGAGCAGCCGGGGACAGTGGAGGGTGCGGTTCAGATGTGCACGCCGTCCACGTATTCGGGGATGATCTCCGGGACGCTGCGCTTGGCCTTGCTGAAGCTGGACCCGGAGGCGAAGCCGGATTCCTCGGCAACCACTGCAAGTTTGGCTTCGGGGTGGGCCTCGATGTATTGGCGTGCATGTTCGAGCCGGAACATGTTGATGAGGTTGTAGTACCCCACCGAGGCGATGAACCTGCTCGCCGGGGCGGCTTTACCCTTGTCCATCTCGGCGAGGACATCGGATTTCTGGAGGTGCTGCTCCTTGTAGCGTCGGCGGATGATGTCCAGCACCTGGCGTTTGGATTCCTCGTCCCAGGTGAGCGGGGTGTGCTCGGCACTGTTGTCCTGAGCTTCGGCGGCCATGGCCTCCCCGATGATTTCTTTCTCATCCTCCTCGATGCGGTCCATGTCCTCCTGCACCTTCCCCGGCTGCAGGGCGCGTTGCGGGTGGAGAATCGCGCATAGGACGACAACCAAGCATACGGACATCAGAAGATCGACGGCGACGTTGAGAGCCCTGCTGCCGGAAAAGAATACCGCCCACTGGAGCAGGATCCATATAAGAGGAAGGTACAGGACTCTAGCCGCGAACCTATACGGGAAATCATCTTCGCTCGAATAGTTCTGGAGGTGGTAGTCGTTGATGCGTTTTCTGACCCAGAGTGTCACCTTGACAATACGGATGGACAGCAGCAGACTTACAACGGCCGCAGAAGCCATCAGCGGCAGCCCGCCTTCGGCAAGGAAACTGTTTCCTGTCAGGGCCATGACCATGAGAACAGTGAGGGCGGTCATGGGGACAACGACTGAAAGACGGTTGCTGACCCTGTCCAGCCGCTGCCAGCGGAAATATCGCAAGTAAATGGAAGACATGCACATAGGATAAAAGACTATCCCGAAGATGCGTACATAGTTCCACGCCGCCGGGTCAGATGGAGCAATCACGTAGGGAAATTCCATGGCCACGGCTGCCATGAAGAATGCCACTTGCCCTCGCGCGGGATAGAAGTAGCGGCTCTGCTGGTCGAAAGGGCGGCACATGTGGAACCACCGTACAACGGAACAGATAATCCCTGTCAGTATGAATACCAAGCAGGTCTCGGAATGGAGTATGTCAGCGGCGGACCAGCAAACCATATTATTCATATGTTTCTGGCCAAGGGTTCTGCAGGATTCCCGCCATGTCCGTCATCTGTTTGTGGGCCTCATGGAGGAGGCGTGCTGTCTCCGTGCGGCGCGGTTTTGTCGTGTCGGGGATTATCGGATCGCCTACATGGAGAGTGAGCAGGGGGATGTTCGGCTTGTCGAAAAGTTTGTAAATACCTGTGCGCCTGCGATATGAGATTACGAATGGCAGCACGGGGATGTCATATTTGTACGCCATCAGGAAAGCTCCCTTGTGGAATGAGCGGATCGGAGTGTAGAATCTCCAGCTGGCCGCTTCCGGGAACACGTGGATCCACTGTTTCTTTTCGTGCATCTCGTTGAACACGGCATCGAAGGCCCTCATGCCGGAGAGTTCCTCGGGAATGGGAACTCCGCCGAGGTAGTACATGAACCAGGCATCCTTGCCGCGCATGTGTTCCCCGAATATCGGGAACCAGAGTTTGCGCCAGCCGATAGCCTGCAGCACGCAGGTTAGATCCCAGGGATAGACGTGGTTGCAGACCGTGAGTGCGCCGTTCTTGAAGCAGGAGGCGTATTTTTTGAGTTTTTCCTTGCCGACTATCTTGAGGCCGTAGCGGATATTGTTGAGCGGGATGAGCAGGCAGCGGAGACCTATATGGTTGAGTGCCTGGTTGAAACGGTATTTGAGACTGTGGCCGATCTCCCCGTATGGGAAAGTCTGGTCAAGGGCCACTTGGCGTCCGTCGTAGCGGACAGGGATTATATGCTTGTCTGAGCGGTCCGTCGGATATTCGATGTCAATGTCGGGGACATACACGCCGTCCCGTGTCCGCATCTGTCTATACCTTTCGTTGTCAATGCCTTTTCCCATAATTATACCCTGATTTTGGAACTGTGCAAATATAGCAATTTTTCCGTTCCGCTGTCTTCTGGTGGACTATGCTGTCCTTGTGGGGCTGCTGCCCAGTACACATCCTCCGGTACAATCCGCCCGGCAGATGCTCCATAAAATGTGAAATTGCCATGCCAATATGTGTCGAAAAATGTGAAATAAGTACTATATTTGCCTTGAAAAAATGTGAAATATACGATGCAACTACTTAAGAGAAAGATAGATAACTTTCTTGAAGCGTGGAAGTCCACTGAGAATAGGAAGCCCTTGGTGATAAAAGGTGCCAGACAGATCGGGAAGACACAGTCGATCCGCGCATTTGCGCATGCTAATTATGCGTCCGTCATTGAGATAAATTTTGTTCTCCAGAAGAAATTCAGGGCAATCTTCGATGATGGATATGAGGTGGATACGATCCTGAAAAATATTTCACTCATTGAACCCTCGTGGGAATTCATCCCCGGCAAGACCCTGTTCTTTTTCGATGAACTTCAAAAGTGCCCCGATTGTGCGACTTCGTTGAAGTCATTTTGCCAGGATGGGAGATTTGATGTCATTTGTTCAGGGTCGCTCATGGGCATTTATTACGAAGAGATTGAATCTAATGCAGTAGGATACAAGGAAGACTATGAAATGCACTCGATGGATTTTGAGGAGTTCCTGTGGGCGAGGGGATATCAGTCCGGGCAGATCGAGGAACTTTACCGTCACATGATTGAAGTTGAGCCGTTTACGCAATTGGAACTTGACACAATCATGGGCATCTTTCGTGAGTATATGACGATCGGTGGGATGCCTGAGGTGGTCAAAAGATATGTTGATAACGGAAATTACAGTGGCACGCTCGCAATTCAGCGGCAACTGCTCAAAGACTACGAGGAAGATATCACAAAATACGCCGGAGGAAGCGATAAGGCGAAAATCCTTGCTGTATACAAACATATTTCCACTTTTCTGGCCAAGGACAACAAGAAGTTCCAGATTACGAAGATCGCAAAGAATGCCCGCAGCAGAGACTATATCGGCAGTGTCGAATGGTTGAAAGAGGCCGGGGTGGTCAATGTGGCCTATTGTCTTGAAAATGCGGAGCTTCCGTTAAAGGGCAACTATGATGCGTATAACTATAAATTATATTATCACGATACGGGCTTGTTGGTTGCATCGCTGGATGAAGAGGCTCAGGAGGATTTGCGCGCGAACAAGAATTTCGGGACGTACAAAGGAGCCATTTACGAAAACGTTGTCGGTGAGATGCTGATAAAATCAGGGTATGAGCAGCTCTATTTCTATAGGCGCGAGAATCCCTCTATAGAAATGGATTTCTTTGTCAGGGATCATGATTCGCTGATTCCGATTGAAGTCAAAGCCAATGACGGGGCGGCGGTGTCGCTCAATAAGTTGATTGAGAGCCAATCGTATCCGGATATTCATTATGGGATCAAGTTGGGGTACAAGAATATCGGCTGGAATGGCAGGTTCTACACTTTTCCATATTTCCTTGCGCCGTTCTTGCGCCGCTTTCTTCGGGAGAAAGATGCTTCCGGCCTGGAGTGAGGTGCTCTGCCGGGGATAGTCGGTGACGTGCGGCGGGTGTGGCCGGATGTCGGTGGCAGGCCGGTGATGCTTCGGTGCTCTGCCGGGGATGGCTAGTGCTAGGTGCTTGGCAGTTGGTGTCGTCTCGCCCCATTCTCGCAGCCCTTCCTGTCGTTCCATGCGTCCGCCACCCCGCTCCTCCGCCCCTCCAGCGAAAGGTAGGGGTAAAAAGCGCAAAAAATCCCCCAACCTTTGACGCGGGGAAGCCGTAGAGGGCGACATGGGGCCGGTGTCCCCGAAAGGTAGGGGAGAATATGCCCGAATCTACCCCAACCTTTGGCGCGGGGAAGCCGTAGAGGGCTACGTGGGGCCTGTATCCCCGAAAGGTAGGGGTAAAAAGCGCAAAAAATCCCCCAACCTTTGGCGTGGGTTCATCTGTGGGGATGTTAGGAGGCGGCGATTCTTTGGGGCGGGGAGTTGTTTGGTCTTTTGTACGGAGAAGGCTGGTCTGCCGAACGAAATGGTGCTGCAAGAGCATTCGGTACGGGAAAGTAGGGGTTTTCCGAACGAAATAGCGTTGATGGCAGAGGTGGCGCGTTGGAGCCGGATGGGCCGCCGTGCCAGGTGGGAGCGGAAATGCCGGAAAAGGCTCACACCTGGACGAGGCAACGGCTTCAGACGGGGCAGCAGGGCGGGCCGCCGGGCCGGGTGGGAGCGGAATCGCAGGAAAAGGATCACACCTGGACGGGGCAACGGCCACAGACGGGGCTGCAGGGCGGGCCGCCGTGCCGGGTGGGAGCGGAATCGCAGGAAAAGGCTCACACCTGGACGGGGCAACGGCCACAGACGGGGCCGCAGGGCGGGCCGCCGTGCCGGGTGGGAGCGGAAACGCCGGAATAGGCTCACACCTGGACGAGGCAACGGCTTCAGACGGGGCAGCAGGCCACGGGCCGGGAAGGCAGGGCAGTTTCCGGCAAATCACTATCTTTGCGGCATGATTGCCACTCTATTATCCATCCTGCTCTGCTTCACCACGCCAATGACAGGAGGAAGCAGCAGAAATTTGAGTCCGGAAACCACCACGACCTGTCTCGGCAAGAAGTTGTGCCGGGAAAATGGCCCGCAACCCCGCCCCACCATTGTCCTCCACCCCCACGAGGAGGTGACCTGCCGCTGTGGAAAGAGCAGCCCCCACGAAGAAGCCGCCTGCCGCTGCGGAAAGAGCAGCGCACACAAGGAAACGGCCTGCCACAAGGAAGCGGCCCGTCCCGACGGCAAACGTTTTCCCGAAGATGTCAACATACAGGAGGCGGCCCACCCCGAGCAAGCGACACCCGATGGGAAAGACTGCCTGGAGGGATACCGCAAGGTTTTCCTGGCCGGCACCATTGACGGCGGAGACAGCGTGGATTGGCAGGCCGAGGCGGAGAAGTTTTTCATCAGCCGGGGAGGTTGGGCCGTGTTCAACCCGCGCCAGAAGGAATGGCACCCGGAGCGCCCTGGGGAGATGGATTATCAGGTCAACTGGGAACTGAGCCACCTCGAACAGGCCGACGCGATCCTGATGTACTTCGCCGACGGCAGCAAGTCCCCGATCACCCTGCTCGAACTCGGCCTGCACGCCCGTTCCGGCAAGCTCCGGGTGGTGTGCACGGAAAAATTTTACCGGTACGACAACGTGCGGATCACCTGCGAACGCTACGGCATCCAGGTGTTCACCACGCTCCAGGAGGCACTTAAAAACATCTGCGAACAATGAAAAAGTTTTTCGTTTACATAGCCATAACTCTCCTGTTCTCAAATATTTGCCTAGCACAGACCGGCACGTGGTCAGGGAAACTCAACGTTTCCGGGACGGAACTCGATCTGGTGTTCAACCTCGACTCCGGAACCCTGGATGTACCCGACCAGGGCGCAAGAGGGATTCCGGTAAACGTTGACCGGTCAGGGTTCGGGAGCATCGGCCTCGGCATACCATCCATCAACGCCTCGTTCGAGGGAGTGTGGACCGGCAAGCGCATCGCGGGGACATTCACCCAGCACGGGGTACAGTTCCCGTTGACCTTGAACCCGGGCGAACCTGAACTGCGGCGGCCCCAGACCCCCGTGGAACCGTTTCCATACAGGACAGAAGAGGTCAGCTTCGCAAACGGGGACGCTGTGCTGAGGGGGACATTGAGCATTCCGGAAAACTGTGACGGCGCCACCCCGGCACTGCTGATGGTCACGGGCAGCGGGCTTCAGAACCGGGACGAGGAGGTGTTCGGGCACAAGCCGTTCGCGGTCATCGCGGATGCGTTCGCCCGGGCCGGGATAGCCACGCTGCGCTACGATGACCGTGGTTTCGGGGAATCGACGGGCGATGTTGTGAACTGCACCACCCGCGACTTCGCGGACGATGCCGAGGCCGGGGTACAGCTGCTGCGGGGGAGGTTTTCTCGGGTCGGGGTGCTGGGGCACAGCGAGGGAGGCACGATCGCCCTGATGCTCGCGGCGGAGGGGAAAGCTGATTTCGTGATGAGCCTCGCCGGGATGATAGTCTCCGGTGCGGAGACGCTGCTCGCTCAGAACAGGCACGCGCTTGCCATGAGCGGTCTGCCGGAGAGCGACATCGAGGCCTATTGCCGGGTGTTGTCTGATTGCTTCGAGGCTGTGGTTCAAGGACTTCCGCTTCCGTCAGGGGATCTGCTGCCGGAGGGGTTGGCACAGAATTACAGGCTCGCCGCACAGGGGTTTCAGACTCCCTATATGAGGTATTTTCTCGCGCTCGACGTATCCAAGGAGCTCGGGAAAGTGAAGTGCCCGGTGATGGCGCTCAACGGGACGAAGGACATCCAGGTGGACTGCCGGACCAACTTGGCTGCGCTCAGGAAAGGGCTGGGCGAAACAAATGTCATCAAGGCCGAAGATGGCCTCAACCACCTGTTCCAACATTGCACCACCGGGGAAGTCTCTGAATACAAGCAGATTGAAGAGACTTTCTCACCGGCGGTCATAGATGAGATGATTGCCTGGATCAAGGCGTTGCCTTAGTTTGCCGGCAGCCAGACCGCCAGCCATGCCACCATCCGGCTCCAGTACCGCGTCAGCGCAATCTGCCCTTTCCCGGTGTGGACCTTTTCCAGCGTCATTAACCAAGCCACCCCGCTACCCACCACAGCACTCGGCGGAATCCAACCGCCGCCAAAGGTTGGGGTAAATCCGGGCGTTTCCACCCCTACCTTCCACAGGCACCTCCTCTGCACAGCTCCCTGCGGCATTCAACCTCCAAAGGTCGGGGCAAATCCGGGCATTTCCTCCCTTACCTTTCGGGGACACCTCCTCTGCACAGCTCCCTGCGGCATCCCGTGGCCGAAGGTCGGGGTAATTCCGGGCATTTCCTCCCCTACCTTTCGGGGATACCTCCTCTGCACAGCCCCCTGCGGCATCCCGCCGCCAAAGGTTGGGGTAAATCCGGGCGTTTCCACCCCTACCTTCCGCAGGCACCTCCTCTGCACAGCTCCCTGCGGCATTCAACCTCCAAAGGTCGGGGCAAATCCGGGCATTTCCTCCCCTACCTTCCAGCGGCAACGCCTCTGCACAGCCCCCTGCGGCATCCCGCCGCCAAAGGTTGGGGTAATTCCGGGCATTTCCTCCCCTACCTTCCAGCGGCAACGCCCCTGCACAACTCTCTGCGGCATCCCGCCGCCAAAGGTTGGGGCAAATCCGGGCATTTTCTCCCCTACCTTCCACAGGCACCTCCTCTGCACAGCTCCCTGCGGCATTCAACCTCCAAAGGTCGGGGCAAATCCGGGCGTTTCCACCCCTACCTTCCGCAGGGACAGAAGCTGATCCGGGGCAGGGACAATAGGAAAGAGCAGGAGCATGGTGGACGGCAAACAGAACACAGGCGAGGCAGCCATCTTACCCCTACCCTGAAGCAAGGCAGCGCCGCAACTGGGCCAACGGTATGTAGTGGCGGCAATGCAGTTCATTGGCAATTGCACCTTTTTCGGCATCTGACAAATGACAATATGTTCTCCCCGGAGGCAACATCCCCTCAATCAGTCCACACACCCCGATATCTGTCAGCGAACCGGCGACACTTCGATGGCGTTCATTCCGATAAAGCAGCTCCACATTCTCTCCAGGCTCCAATTCTGCTAAAGTCAGAATCCCGGCATCCTCATCCTTTGAAACATCTGAATACGACGGGCGTCCGACAAGATACAGATAGTTTTTAGGAGTCACATACAGATTTTCCACCGCCGCAATATCAAGAAAACTCGGAGGATACACCATACCGAAATTGTCAAGACGATATTTTGATGGCAGGGCTCTGTTTTTTGACAGATATGGCGTCATCCGCCTCCAAGAAACCTCACCGCTCCCGAACAGAGATGAAGCGAACACATATCTGGCAGAACAATAGTCATACGAAAAGGGAGTATCTGTCGCCAAATGGTGGACAGGATTTCGCAGAACATAGTTCACGGCCTTGAGCTTACGTTCAAAATCATCCAAAGGTTCAGCATAATAATGGCTCTCTCCCAAACGTCCGCTTCGTTTGTATTTATGATTGAACCACTTACTGTATGAATTTCTGTATATTGAGACAAAATGAACAGGATCTTGGAACTGACCGATAATGTGATCATGGTTCGACATGGCAGAATACGCAAATATGTCCGAGCCAGTGCTGTAAGCCGTAATAGCCATCTTGGTGATGGCACAACGATAATCTTCATCGACACGATGCAGCAGTTCCGTGCCGGATTTGATGCAAATATGAACTAATTTGTTCCTCATAGTAAAAAGTTTTGCTCCATCCACTGCAAGAATCATTCTACAAATTCAAAGAACGCGAAGGTAGGGGAATATTTCTGAAAATTTTCCCCTACCTTCCGCAGACACCTCCTCTGCACAGCTCTCTGCGGCATCCCACCGCCAAAGGTTGGGGCAATTCCGGGCATTTCTTCCCCTACCTTCCGCAGGCACCTCCACTGCACAGCCCCCTGCGGCATCCCGTGGCCGAAGGTCGGGGTAATTCCGGGCATTTCCTCCCCTACCTTCTGATGTGTGGGCAGGTAGAGCAAGGCGGATGGGCAAACCAGCAGACGGAGCATGGACAAAGTGGACGGGAAATCGCAGGGCGGGAAAACAGACAGGGGAGACAGGATGACAGGGCTAGATGAACGGGGCAGTACTCAACGGCCGCCAAAGGTCGGGGTATTTTCTGGCATTTCCTCCCCTACCTTCCGCAAGCACCTCCTCTGCACAGCACCCTGCGGCATCCCGCCGCCAAAGGTTGGGGTATTTTCCGGCATTTCTTCCCCTACCTCTTGTGGAGCAGGGGCACGAGCAGGGACAGGAGCCAGAGCAGGAAACGTGGCAGGGACAGAGCGGAGCAGTGGCACGCGCCGGAGCCGGAGCCAGAACCGGGACAGGACAAGGGCAGGAGCAGGGACAGGAGCCAGAGCAGGAATCTTGGCAGCAACGGGGCAGGAGCAGGAACCGACAAGGCGATGCGGACAGGATGGGTGGGAACACAGGGCAAGCATGGTGGACAGAGCCACCACGCAGCGACATACAACACCATACCCGTCGCAGGATAGCGCGGGCAAGACGGGAAAACAAGCTGGCAGGAAGCGTGCAGCTCAGTCGGCTCGCAAGGCTTCGACGCATTTGCGCACGCCGAGAGTCCAGTATGGGACAGCTACGCCAAAAGTGTTCTTTATCAGAGTCTTGTCCAGAACCGAATAGGCCGGGCGTACCACTTTGCTCGGGAACTCGTCGGAGTGGCAAGGCTGGATGTCACAGGCGGTGTGGCCGGCATACTCTGCGATGACCTTGGTGAAATCGTACCAGCTGCACACTCCTTCATTGGAGAAGTGGTACACTCCCGGATGCTCCTCGTAGGCACGCGAAGAGATGATGGCGGAGATAGCCCGAGCCAGATCATAAGCATAAGTCGGAGTGCCGGTCTGGTCGAAGACGACCTTGAGCTGAGGCTTGCAAGCGGTCAGACGGAGCATTGTCTTGAGGAAGTTCTTGCCGAACTCGCTGTAGAGCCAGGCCGTCCTGATAATCACGTATTTGCAGCCGGAGGCCTTGATCTTCTCCTCGCCGTGTAGTTTGGTCAGCCCGTAGACTCCTGTCGGTGTGCCTTTCTGGTCTTCGCGGCACGGGGTGTTGTACGGTTCGCCGCCGAACACATAATCCGTACTGATGTGGAAGAGCACTCCCCCGACTTCCTTCATGGCAGTGGCCAGATTCTCCGGTGCAGTAGCATTGAGGAGTTCCGCCAGTTCGCGCCTGTCTTCTGCCCCCTCGACATCCGTGTAGGCAGCGCAGTTGATAATTGCCTCAACTTTTTCTGAGGCAACCATCTCCCTGATGGCTGAAAGGTCCGTGATGTCCAGGCGGCGGGTTTCAGTATTCACTTCAGGCCGCCCCAACAAGCGGAGCATGGATTTCTGTTCCCCGCTGGCCTCGTTGACATCGGTGAAAATGTAATTGTCCCGGGAGCCTGCGGCAACTATTCTCAATTCGTTGCCAAGCTGTCCGTTGGCTCCAGTCACAAGTATGTTCATTGCAAATGATTAAAATTCGTCTATGTTCTGTGCTCCGCGCTTCTCGACCTCGTCTGCGATGCGCGCAAGGTATTGGCCGTAAGGGTTTTTCATCATCGGCCCCGCCACTTCACGCACTTTGGCGGGGGTGATCCAGCCACGGCGCAGGCCGATGCCTTCGAGGCAGGCGATCTTGAGTCCCTGGCGCTTCTCGATGGTCTCGATGTAGTTGGTGGCCTCGGCAAGCGAGTCGTGCGTGCCGGTGTCAAGCCAGGCGAACCCGCGTCCGAGCGTCTGCACCTTCAGTTCGCCGGAGCCGAGGAATTCCTGGTTGACCGTGGTGATCTCCAGTTCCCCGCGGGCGGAAGGCTTGATGTTCTTGGCGACCTGCACCACCTTGTTGGGGTAGAAATACAGGCCCACGACTGCGTAGTTGCTCTTCGGGGCGGACGGTTTCTCCTCGATTGAGAGGCAGTTGCCGGCCTTGTCGAACTCGGCCACGCCGTAGCGCTCCGGATCACTTACCCAGTAACCGAAAACCGTAGCCTTGTTGTCCTGCTCGGCGGTGCGGACCGCTTCGCGCAAAAGCCCTGAGAACCCGGCACCGTGGAAAATGTTGTCTCCGAGCACGAGGCAGACTGAATCGTCTCCGATGAACTTCTCACCGATGATGAAGGCCTGCGCCAGACCGTCCGGGGAAGGCTGTTCGGCATAGCTGAAATTGACGCCGAAATCGCTGCCGTCTCCAAGCAGACGCTTGAATCCTGGCAAGTCGTAAGGGGTGGAGATGATGAGAATGTCCCGGATGCCGGCCAACATGAGCACGGACACGGGATAGTAGATCATCGGTTTGTCGAAAATCGGGAGAAGCTGCTTGCTGACTCCCTTGGTGATCGGGTAAAGGCGTGTGCCTGAACCGCCTGCGAGTACGATTCCTTTCATAAGTTCTCCGGCTCTGAACCGGCTTCGTCAAAATATTCCTTTGATACGTGACACACCGGGCACTCCTTCGGAGGCTCCGGACCGACATGCTTGTATCCGCAGACCGAGCATATCCATTCTTTGTTTTGTTCTGCCATAGTTTCAGGTGTTTGAAAATTCAACTCGGCAACGGCGTTTGCCGCCTGCCGGAGGTAATTGGTCCAAAGACAAATATAGGAGTTAATTCCGACTATGCCAAGAGTTTGCGTACAATTCCGGAAATGGTCCTGCCGTCAGCGAGGCCGGCGAGCTTGGCGTTTGCCGCGCCCATCACCTTGCCCATCTCTTTGATAGAGGTCGCACCGAGTTCGGCGATGATTTCCTTGACCTTGGCTTCCACCTCGGCTTCAGAAAGCTGCTTCGGGAGGTATTTCTCCATAACGGCCGCTTCAGCCAGTTCGTTGTCTGCCAATTCTTTACGCCCTGCCGCCACGTACTGTTCAGCGGACTCTTTACGCTGTTTGACGAGTTTGCGGATCATCTTCAGGACATCTGTGTCGGTGACTTCCTTGGACCCGCTTTCGGATGTCTTGAAAAGAAGTATCTCACCCTTGACGGCGCGCACCGCGTTCATCGCCACACTGTCCTTGGCCTTCATCGCGGCCTTGATATCTTCCTGGATTTGCTGTTCGAGTGTCATGGCATTTTCTGTTTAACCCCGTAAAGTTACAAATCATTTCGGGACAACGCAACGGAGCGGGGCGGAAAGTTTTCTGCAGGGCGGGCGGCACAGGGCGAGTGGCCGTGCCGGGTGGGAGCGGAATCGCCGGAAAAGGCTCACACCTGGAACAGGCAACGGCTTCAGACGGGGGCTCAGGGCGGGTGGCCGTGCCGGGTGGGAGCGGAATCGCCGGAAAAGGCTCACACCTGGACGGGGCAACGGCCGCAGACGGGGACGCAGGGCGGGCGGCCGTGCTGGGTGGGAGCGGAAATGCCGGAAAAGGCTCTCACCTGGAAAAGGCAACGGCCACAGACGGGGACGCAGAGCGGGGCGGAAACTTTTTGCCGCGCCACGCCGTATAAAAGGAGAAGTTGGAATTTAAACAACCATTTATATTATGAGCAACTTTATCGAAAAAATCTCCGAGCGCGCGGCCAGAACAGTGAAATGCTGGTGGCTGTTCGTGCTCTGCGGCCTGCTCTGCGTAGCGGCGGGCATCGTGGTGTTCTGCAACCCTGTGGAAAGTTACCTGACGCTCAGCATTCTCTTCGGAGTGGTGATGCTGGCTTCCGGTATCGTCGAACTCGTGGTCGCGTTCAGCAGCCGCAACTACTTCATGATGAGGGGCTACAACATCGTGGGAGGAATCCTCGACGTAATTGTCGGCATCATGCTGTGCTCCATGCCTTCAGTGACGGCGGTTCTGCTCCCGATATTCCTCGGCATCTGGGTCATGTACCACAGTTTCATGATCATCGGTTTCGCCGGTGACCTGAGCGCGTTCAACGTGCGCGGTTCAGGCTGGGGCATCGCTTCGGGCATTGTCCTGCTTCTGCTCTCTATCCTCATCATATTCAAGCCGTTCTCTGTCGGCACCGCCGCTGTGGTCATTCTCACCGGCATAGCCCTCATCGTGCTTGGCGCGATAATGATCGGCGGCGGGATCAGGCTCCAGAAGCTCCACAAGAGCGTTCAGGAGAGTTTCGGCCCAATCGATTTCAGCGAGTAGCTCCCTGGCTGAAGTGCGGGGAGCCCCCTCTGGCCAAAGGTTGGGGTGAAAAAACAGGAAATATGCCCCAACCTGCAAGGCGAAAGCAACGCTGAAGCACGTCTGGGCAATGTAAAGCCAAAAGGTTGGGGTGAAAAACAGGAAATATACCCCAACCTCACACAAAATCAACCTTCCCCGAGAACCAACCTCACCCAGAACCAACCTCACCCAGAACCAGAAAAGGCCGACGCAAACCGCGCCGGCCTTTTTCATCGCCCCGGAGGCAGTCTATTCCTGCTTGAGCGAATCCACCGGATTGGCCCGGGCAATCTTAAGCGAACCTGCCACCACGGTCAGCACAACCACTGCCAGCACAAAGACATCTGCCACAAGGAAATACTGCGGCCCGAGCACAATGGCATCGGAGAATCTCTTGAGCCAGGAATCGGCTATGAACCATGCTCCGATGTCTCCGACAAGCACTGCCACCACGGCAAGCTTGAGGATGTCCAAGACAAGCATCCGCACTATCTGCGAAGTCTGGGCTCCATTGACCTTGCGGACAGCTATCTCGCCGCTGCGGCGGTAGTTCTCGTCGCGCACGTATCCTATAAGCCCGATGACAGCGATCAGCACAGCGAAGACAGAGCCGAGCGTGAAGGTACGGCGCATGGAGTCAGTCTCTTTGTACATGTCTCGGAAAGTGTCTGAGTATGAGGTCAGTTCCACATCGCGTCCTCCCTCGGTATCATGCACAATCCTGTTGATGACCTCCTCGGCAGACTTCACTGCCTCCTCTGACTTGTCACGGAATTTGATGACGAGCGTCTTCAATGTGCCCTTGTCACCTTCCACCCAGCAGAAGCGGACGCTCGGACGCGCATCTGCACTCTCGAAGGAGCCGATAAGATAGTCCTCGTATACACCGCATATCGTATAATTGTCCCTGTTATGCCCGGTGATCCGGACAGTCTTGCCCACTGCCCCGTCAGACCAGTCGGCATAGAGGCTCATCTTCTCCACGAAACTGCGGCTCACGGCCATGTCTTCCGGCCCCTGCGGCCTGCGGCCCTCTATGAGCCTGAATCCCATAAGGTCGAAAAAGCCTGCGGTCGCATAGTCCTCGTCGGCAATGTTGAAAAGTTCGCGGTCATCCCCCGGGAGATAGATGTTGTTGCCGGAAGCACGTTCAAACGGCAGACAATATGTAAGTTCGGCGGACTCCACCTCAGGCAGCGCACGCAAGTCACTGGCAACCTGAAGCATCCTCTCCTGGCTCAGGGCCGGAATATATGAATAGGCCACATTGTCGTAGTCATAGCCCGGATCGGCATCAATGCTGCGGCTGTATTGAGTGCCGACGACAAGCATCAGCGAGACGAGCAGCGCGTTGACGGCGAACTGCACAGCCAGCAGTGAGAGTTTCCAACGCCGTTTGCTGTCCTTGTACCCCCTGAACGCCGTGGACACCGGAATCTTGATGAACATCCGTGCCGGGATCAGGGCGGAGAACAGGAAAACCAGCACGAGAGTGACAATCAGGACAATAAACGTCTGCGGGATCATCAGATCCGCCACCGCCACCCCGATGAGCGACTCTATCGAAGAGCGGAACGCGAATATGAGCAGCACGCATACAAGCATGGAGGAGAGAATGTTGACCGCCGTCTCCCTGAAAAGCAGGGCGTAGATGGTACCGTCTCCGGCCCCGAAACATTTGCGAACCCCGACCTCGCGCGAGCGGCGTATCACATCACCTATCGCCACAAGGGTATAGTTCATCACAGATACGAGCAGCAAAAGCAGGGCGACCACTGAGAGGATGAGTACCATGCTGCGCACATCCGGGTTGTCCATGTGCAGGGTCTTGAAGGGTTTGAGCGTGTAACGCAGGGTCGTGCCGTTCTTTTCGAGGCTCTCCAGATCCTGGTGGGCCTCCTGCATCTTGCGTATCGCTTCCGTCAAAGAGGACGGGTCGATGCCGGGAGCGAGTTTGACATAGCTGGAATAGCGGTCATTGCCCATCCAGTTGCTGATGCTCCACTCCCCCATGGCCTCAATGCCTATAAGGGCATCGAAACGCAATGTGCCGTTGACCGGAAAATCCTCATACACCCCTGCCACGGTGAGCTTCAGATCCGGCATGTCCTCGTTGTATATGGTTTTTCCCACAGCCTCGGCCACACCTCCGAGACGCTCGGCCACGCTGCGGCACACTGCCACACTACCGTCCCAAGACTTGAGGGCCTTGACTGGCGTGCCGGCAAGGAATTCCCGGTCGAAGATGTCGAAAAAGCAGCTGTCCGCCACACGCACATTGCATTCCAGACTGTTGCCTGACTCATCGAAGAAAACGTCAGAATTGAATACTCCGGTGTACCTTGTCGCGGCAATGACACCCGGCACCTCAGCCTTGAAGCCTGGAGCCACGGCACCGCTCGTACCCCCGAACTCCTTGCGCTCTCCCTGCCGCGTGAAGTCGGACGTCACCTTATATATGTTGTCGACATCCTTGTAGAAGCCGTCATAGGACAGCTCGAAACAGACCTTGGCGATCAGCACCAAAGCAATCGACATCCCGACACCCAGCGAGAGGACCTTGATCAAAAAATTACTTGCTTTTCTCATCATCTTTTTTTTTAAAAAACCCCGCCTGTCGAGACAGGCCCGAAGACGGGGTCGTAGCATTTGTTTAATCTTCACCACTCTTCAATCAGCAAGCGTGCCAAGATTCTCAAATCACTGATTTTCAAAACAATACAGCCCAACCACAGACAGCGGTGCTGTAAAGAAAATTTACACCCCTTGTAAAGGAAGTTTACAGCAAGTTGGAGAGGGAGTCGTAGTACTGGCGGCTGACCGGGATTGACTTCAAGCCTTCCTGCAGGAACTCGGCCTGGATCTGGCCCTCTTTCGCCCGGCTCAGCACCTTGATATGCCGAGGATTGACGTAATAGGAACGATGGCAGCGGACAAGACCGTGCCTCGAAGCCGTCTGCTCCAGACTGCGCATGGAGTTGCGCAGCATGAACTCCCTCGACCTTTCACCCTCCAGATAATGTATCTTGACATAATTGGCCTCCGCACCTATATAAAGGATGGCGGCCGGATCGATGGTGAGCTTAAGCCTCTTGTGCTCATCGTAGAACTTCACCAGCGTCTCATCCTGCGCACGCGCGGCCTGTTCCTGTCCGAGATTGATGATGAGCCTGACCATTATCAGGAAAACATACGGGTACACCATTATGAGGTATGAAAACTTGAGACAATGGGAGAGGGCGAGGAAGTACGGCATCTCAGCCCCATAGAAGAGAGCCGTATAGAGGGCCATGAAGAAAGCACAGACCAGCAGTTCCCCGAAGCACCAGATGCCGTAGTGCCACCTGCGGAATGGGATGTATTTATACAAGGCCACAAAGATCAGTCTGGTCAAGGCAAGAACACCGAGGATGATACACGTGAGCATCAGAAAATGGAAGGCGAAGCTCTTCCCTCCCACCGTGTAGAAATCCTGGACATCGAAAGGGTTGTACAGGAAGCAGAATGAGATGAAGAAAGACGGAATCAGCAGCACATACACAAGATGCGCCACATAAGACCTCGGAAGCCGCAGAGAAGAGTCCATATTCTATCAATTTTTATCCCTTGACACGAAGGGACTAAAATAAAACATCATGTTTTTCGTCCCAAAAATAAGGTATTTTCTCCGCAAAACAAGCAGTTTATCACATTAATAGACATATCGGACACACTTTTTTCATCCCAAAGCTCCCGAGACGTACCTTTGCCTCGACAAAAAAATGAAAGAGATGAACACATACGAATATTCAGTGGTGCCCGAGAACATAGACTCTCTGGGCAGGATCACGGTACCGGCCCTCTGCGGACACCTTATCAACGCGATAGGACAGAACATACGGAAGGAAGGATACGGAATCGATGTGATGGCCCAAAGCAACAGAAGCTGGGTGCTGATGCGTTCCGCATTCGAGATAGATTCGCGCCCCGACCTGTACGCTCCTTTATATATAAGCGTGTGGCCCGTGAGGGGAAACGGGCTCACCTACAACCGCTGCGTCCGCGTGACCGACGATGAAGGCCGCGAGATCGGACGCGGCACGACAGAGTGGTGCATAATAGACCGCACGACCAGACGCCCGGTATTTCCCGACCTCGGGCTGGACAGCGGCGAGAGCGGCATACCGTGCAGGAGTCCGCGACGGATACGCGACTTCGACCCTGAAGTGAAGGATGACAGAAAAGTATGCTATAGCGACTGCGACTTCAACGGCCACCTCAACAACACCCGCTATGTGGAACTCCTCTACGATATGCTCCCCGAGGATATGCTCGGCAGCCCGGCCCCGCTGAGGCTCGACCTGAACTACCGCCACGAAGTGAGGCGGGGCGAAAATGTGACCCTCGGGCTGAAGAAAGAGAACAGCGAGGAGTACCTCTTCATCGCACGCTCCGGAGAGCAGACCCTGTGCAGCGCGGCCTTGACGCAGGCCTGAGCGCTATTTCAAGAAAACAAAGAAGACCGCGAGGATGAGGCATCCGAAAGCGGCGATGTGGTTCCATTGCAGCCCCTCCCCCTTGAAAAGGAAATTGATGATCACGGTGAAAACCGTCAGCGACACCACCTCCTGAATCACCTTGAGCTGGACGAGGCTGAACGGTCCGCCGTTTATATTGGACCCGATGCGGTTGGCCGGCACCTGGGCGCAATACTCGAAGAAGGCCAGACCCCAGGAGAAAAGGATCACCGCAATAAGCGGCCACCCCTCGGAGATTTTCATCTCCTGGAGTTTCAGGTGCCCGTACCAGGCGAAAGTCATGAAGATGTTGGACACTATCAGCAACAATACGGTCCAGACTCCCTGCATAATGTCAATTGATTTCCGTTAAGCGGGGCAAAGGTAGGAATTTTGGCGAATAATCATCATCTTTGCCGCTTATGAAAGATAACCATATAGTAATAATGGCAGGCGGAGTGGGCAGCAGGCTTTATCCTGTAAGCACTCCGGAGCACCCGAAGCAGTTCCTCGACCTGCTCGGCTGCGGCAGATCCCTGATACGTCTGACATACGAGAGGTTCCTTGACATGGACCCGGATGCGAAGTTCTGGGTCGTCACATCCGAGCAGTACATACATTTCATCCACGAACAGATTCCGGAAATTCCGGACGAACAGATCCTTCTGGAGCCTGAGCCGCGCAACACAGCCCCCTGCATCGCATACGCATGCCGCAAAATACTCAAGAAGTATCCTCAGGCCAAAGTGGTGGTCTCGCCGTCAGATGCGTTTATCCCTGACCATAAAGCATTTGCGCATACTGTAAGAACCGCTTTGGATTTCGCAGGAAAAAGGGAGTCCATCGTCTGCATAGGCATAGAGCCGCGCTCCCCTCACACCGGCTACGGCTACATCTGCGCACCCGATGCTGACGGAGACTGCAAAGTGGTAAAAGTCAAGGCTTTCAAGGAGAAGCCATCGCTGGAAGTAGCTGAAAAGTATCTGGCCGAGGGTGGATATTTCTGGAACGCGGGCATCTTTATCAGCAGCGCCGCCGGCCTCGACTCCCAACTGCGCGAACACGCCCCGAAGGTAAGCGGGGTGATGGACAGGCTTGAACCGGCATTCTACACGGCAGCCGAGAGACCAGAAGTGGCCAAGTTGTTCCCGACCTGCGAGAAGATTTCCATCGACTATGCAGTGATGGAGAAATCCCCTGATATTTATATGGTTCCAGGGCATTGGGAGTGGAGCGACCTGGGCAGTTTTGAGGCCATAGAGAGAATCACGGGCAAAAAATTGAAATAATTTCCCGGAAAATTTGGAGTTTTCAAAGATAAAGGATACCTTTGCAATCCCAAAACCAAAAGGGACTGACTCGTTAGCTCAGTTGGTAGAGCATCACACTTTTAATGTGGGGGTCTCGGGTTCGAGCCCCGAACGGGTCACCAAAAAGGATTTGCTTCCTTAGCTCAGTTGGTAGAGCACCTGACTCTTAATCAGGGTGTCTAGGGTTCGAGCCCCTAAGGGAGCACAAAAAACCGGCTTATATAGCCGGTTTTTTTGTTTGCCTAACCCGACGGGACAGGGCAGACACTCATGTGGGCGAAAAACCCCGCGAGGAGCTACGGCCTGATGTAGTGGATCGGGTCTGATTTGACCGTGTCGAGCGGCGCAGAGACGAGTTTTACCTTGGCAAAATCGATCTTCCCGAGCTCGAAGCAGCGGATCTCGCTGTTCCACATGGAGCGGTAGTACAGTTTCCGTCCGGACATGTCGCTCACGGCCGTGAACTGCGTCGCGCTCGGAATGTCGGCCACGCTCTCCCCCTTTGCGAACTGGATCCCGACCGGGATGTTGAACGCGCTCAGGATACGGAAGGCTTCGAGCGAAGCGCCGTCGGCATCAGGCCGGACAGGGGCAGTGTTCTGATAGAAAGCCGCGCGCACAAAGCGGGACGGCGGGGTCACGTCTCCAGGCAGACCTAGAAAGCCGCTGCCGCCGCCGAAAGAACGCAGATCCATCGCCCCGAGCCTGTTCTCCCCCGCCTTGCCAGGCAGGAGGTTGACATAGTTGTTGAGGTTGGTGAGCTGCCAGTCAAAGGACGGCGAATTGGTCAGCACCCCGACGGTATTGTCATAAAAGACACATTTTCCGTCAATTATTTCAAGCACTATCTGAGCGCCGCTCGGATCGGCGAAACGCCAATGGACCGTGGAGGAGCGGGGATCGAAGCCATGAATATGCACACGGCCTATCTCTTCTTTCACCTCAGCCACTGTGGCACAGCGCCCAAGCACATAAGAAACAAGCTGAAAATCAGAGATGTTGCTCTCTCTGAACTCCGGATTATACTCCTCATAGCGGCCATAATCCGGAAAGTAGAAAAGTCCGGCGGACAGTCCCTTCTCATTGAGGCCCTCGACTACGAACTCGTCCTGCTCCACAGCGAGTCCGACATAGCCGTAGCGCCCGGCGAAGCTCCGTCCCGTGCCGCCTCCGGGGATCATCGAGCGCCACTCATGACCCCTCGGGACCACCACATAGCGGCCATGGTTGTCGGATGCGGCCCATTCGATGGAGCGGGCCACCACAGTGCAGCCGTCGGCTGACTTGAGAGTGATGCCTGTGCAGGCAGAGGAAGTGCGGACATTGACCGCCATCGCCACTGCGGCGAGAAGAATTGCAGCAATCGTTCTTTTCATAAGCGTAAAGTTTTAAAAATAAAGGGTTTCGGCTGCAATATACTCAATCCGGAGCAGAAAGAAAAATTATGACTATATTTACGCTATGAAAGAACTTTGCCGGAAAGCACTGATCACCGCACTTGCCCTGGCGGCATGCCTGCCAGCTCCCGCCCAAAGATCAAGGATATACAGCACCGCCGAAGGGCTCCCAGGAAGCCGGATCACAGAGATATGCCAGGACAGGACCGGGTTCATCTGGATAGCCGGAGAGGACGGCCTGTCCAGATTCGACGGCAGAGAGTTCCAAACCATGCAGCCGGGCGGCCCCGGCAGCGGCTCGATTGCCGGCAGCCAGGCCCTCTCGATGCTGGAGGACAGCCACGGCAGGCTGTGGGTCGGAACGGCAGCCGGACTCCAGACATTCGACCCTGACGAGGGGATATTCAAGACCGTCTCAAGTGAATACACCTCAACCATAATAGAATACACCCCGGGGAAAGGCGGCGGGAGCGAGATATGGGCAGGAGGAGGCCGCCACGGCATACTGATAGCCGACCCACTCACGGGAAAAACCGACAGCACCAGGACAGCCATGATCAGCTCCGCCCTTCCCTCATTGCAGGTAAACGTGCTCTTCCCGGACTCGGGAGGCAGGATTTGGGCAGCCTTTTCCCAGGGCGGGTTCTGCGTCATAGACGGAGCCGCCGGAGCGGTCACAGACATCACGCTCCCGAATTCCGTCCCGGCCGGGGTCCATGTCAACTGTTTCTACGAAGACCCGGAAAACGGGTCGATACTCATAGGCAGCCAGGATGCGGGCCTGCTGATCCAGGAAAAGCCGGGGGAAGCAGTCCGCAGAAGTTCAGCACCCCAGACACGGGACGCCAGCATTTCGGCAATCATTAATGACAAGCTGTTCAGCACCGGCGGCGGCTTCATCCTCGGCACGGACGGGCATGGCCTGCTGCTCTACGACCTCGGGCAGGATGACATATATGATTTTGACAGGAGCATACTGCCCGGAGGGGCCGGCAAATGGAAGGTTGGCAGCCTGATGTTCGACAGCCAGGGCAACCTCTGGGCCGGGGCCTATCTGTCCGGGGTGGCCGTGATCCCGAGACGCACCTACGGGTTCAGCAGGATAAGCATAGCCAACTGTGTCACAGCCCTTTCCACGGACAGCCAGGGCAACCTCTGGGCGGGTTCATCATCCAAGGGACTGCTGCGTATCAATGGAAACGGGAAACGGACGGCATACGACAGCAGCAACTCCATCCTGCCGGACGGGATCGTCACGGCACTGGAGACTGACCGGTACGGCAATCTCTGGATTGGCACAAGCGAAGGCCTATATGTGAAAGGGGCAGCCGGAATAAGGCGCTTCGCCCAGGAGGGTCTGACTGCGGAATGCCGGATCACCGACCTGGAATACGACAGCGGCAGGGACCGTCTCTACGCAGGCACACTCGGCGGGGGAATGCTCATCATATCCCCGTCCGACCTCACCGTGACCGGCACGGCAGGCGAGGATCTCCCGATCAGCGCTCTGCACATAGACAACGACGGCACGGTCTGGGCCGGCATACAAGGGGGCCTGCTGCGATACGACCCGCTGATGAACCGGTCTTCTAAGGACAGCCTGTCCGCAGGCTCCGCCGCCACGATACTTTGCATATATGAAAACTCTGACGGGGACATGTGGGCCGGCACGTCTGACGGGCTGTTCCAGTTCAAGCGCAACGCTGAAAGCTCCAGAAGATACTCGACGTCTGACGGTCTGCCATGCAATGTGATATGCAGCATCCTGGAAGACGGCGACGGCAATCTCTGGATCTCGACCACAAGGGGGCTGTGCAAGTACACACCGTCCGAGTCAAGGTTCTCCTGCTATTCTGAAGATGACGGCACCAAGGACAACGAGTTCGCCTACCGCGCCGCCTGCGAGACAGAGGACGGAAGACTGATATTCGGAAGCACGACCGGCCTGACCATATTCCGGCCAGAAGACATTGTGGAGCCTGACGGCGGAGCAGCACCCGTGATCCTGACGGAACTTGCAGCCGGGAATGACAAAATCGGAGACATAAGCCTTGTCCCGTCCGCAAAAATAAAAATTCCCGGAGGCCTCGACAGTTTCACGGCAGGCTTTTCCGTGCTTGAATACACAAGTCCTGATAAAATCATCTGCTTCTACAAACTGGAGGGCCTTGACAAGGACTGGATCAGCATCCCCGCCGGAAAAAGGGAGATAAGCAGAGAAAGACTGCCCGAGGGCCGCTACACGCTCAGGATCAGGGCGGGGAGCGCCAACATGCCGGCCAGGTTCTCAGAATGCGCCGTGCCGCTCAGGATCAAGGCACCATGGTACAGGAGATGGTGGGCATATTTTATAGGCTGCCTGACAGCCGTCTGCGCGCTGTGGCTCCTGTTCCTGGACTTCTCCAGCCGCAGAGCCCTGCGCCGTAGGGTGAAGGAATCCGGTGTGAAGGATCTCAAACTGCGCATGGTGTCCGACCTCTCCGAGGCCATCCGAACACCGATGACCCTTGTGATGTCCCCGCTCCAGGAGTTGCGGGAGCAGGAAAAGGATCCGGAGAAAAAGGACCTGTACAACATGATGTGCCGCAACTGCCAGCGCATCATCCGCTCCCTCAACCAGATGTCCGACCTGCACAGGCTCGACAGCGGGGAACTTGAGTTCCACTTCAGAAAGACGGACATAGTGTATTTCATCAAGGACATACTCCGCTCATTCAGCGGCAGCGCACAGTCCAGACACATTTCGCTCGACTTCTCCTCGGAGCAGCCCGAACTGCACCTGTGGATCGATCAGGGGCACTTCGACAAGATAATATTCAATCTTCTTTCAAGCGCGCTGAAGCACACCCCTGATTACGGGCACATACGGGTCACCGCAGGCACTCCGTCAGAAGACGGCAAAGTGACCGTCAGCATCTTCCACAGCTGCATCATGCCGTGCGACCTCGGCAAGCTCTTCTCCCGGGGAGACGATGGGCCGGGACTTTATCTGGCACGCTCCCTCACCACTCTGCAGCACGGCGAACTAAGCGCCGCCAATGTGGACGGGGGAGTGATGTTCTTCCTCACTCTCCCGTGCGGCTGCGATCACCTGACAGCATCTGAGTTGAGTCCGACCGAAAGGCATAAGGAGCTGTATACCAGATACTCCGACAGCCACGAAGAAGCCGCGGTCACCAAAGATGAAGACGAGAGGGATCACAAGTCCCGCAAGACGATAGTGGTGGCCGGATTCGACAGCGACATCCGCAACTATCTCAAATCCTCCCTGCGCCGGCAATACAACATCAGGACTTGCGCAGACAGCAGGAACGCCTGGGGCATCATCTCGACCACCATCCCGGACGCCGTCATCACGGGTCTGGACTCTGCCGGGGCCAGCAGCCTTGAGCTCTGCTCAAAGATAAAGCACAACCCGGGCACCAACCACATCCCGGTCATCATACTGAGCACCAGCGATGACGAGGAAAGCGCAGAAGAGAGCACGAGGACCGGAGCCGACCTCTACCTGAGGCTTCCCGTATCCATCGAGAGACTCAGGGGAAGCCTTGCCAACGCCATCTCTGCCAGGGAAGCCATCCGCAGCAAGTACACCAACGAAATCCACTGCGACTACGACCGCATCAAACTGGAGGGCAAGGCCGGAGGCAACTTCATCGATGAAGTGATCTCCATCATCCACAGCAACATAGGCAATCCTGACTTCACCGTGGCCGATCTAAGCCGCGAGGCCGGGATCAGCCGCGTGCATCTCAACCGCAAGCTCAAGGACGCCCTCAACATATCGCCAGGCAACCTGATCAAGTCCATAAAGATGAGGCACGCGGCTTACCTGCTTATAAACAACGACGCCAGCATCGCCGACATCTCAGGAAGCACCGGGTTTTCTTCCCCTTCGTATTTCACCAGCTCGTTCCGCGACTACTTCGGCATGACCCCCAAGGAGTTTCTCGGAAAATACCGGGGCTGCACGGACCCGGACACTCTGGACAAGCTCCTCGGCAGCGACTGGAGGCAGGTGTAACAGGCAAATGTTACATATTCAAAAATAAAATGTAACATCCGCGCAGCTCTTGTAACCGCAGCCCAAAAGGGAGAAACATCCGCATCCCGGCAGGACGTGGATTTTGGATATATTTGTATCATCATGAAAACCACAGCACAGATAACACTGGCTCTGCTGGCACTGCTCGCCGCAGCATGCTCAAAGCCCACCGAGGTCACGCTCCCCGATCTTTTCTCCGACCACGCAGTAATCCAGAGGGACAGGGATATCACACTCTGGGGCAGCAGCTCTCCGCATGCCGCCGTCAAGGTGGAATGGAGAGGCAATACTTACAACACAAAAGCCGGAGACGACGGCAGATGGGAGCTGAGACTCCCGTCAGGGGAGGCAGGAGGGCCGTTCACACTCAAAGCCGGCGACAAGACGGTGGAGGACATACTTGTCGGTGACGTATATCTATGTTCCGGCCAGTCAAACATGGAGCTGCCCGTCAGGCGCTGTCTGGATGTGGTAGCCGAAGATATCAAAGGGTTCGCAGACACCGATATACGATACATGGCCATCCCGTACAGTTATGATTTCCACGGGCCGCTGGACACACTCCCCCGCAGCCGCTGGGAAGTGCTTGACTCCGACAGCACCGCCCTCGCCTGGAGCGCCCTGTGCTATTTCACGGCAAGAGCCCTGCATGAAAAGACCGGCGTACCGGTCGGGATGGTGAGGCCGGCTGTGGGCGGCTCGCCCATCGAGGCCTGGATGAGGGAAGAGATTCTCCCGGAATACGCTCTGGAGACCCTCGCCCCGCTGAAGGACGATGCATACAGGGACAGCCTCCGGAAAGCCGCCTCCGAAGTCTACGCCAGCTGGTGGAAGGAGTATTCACAGAAGCCCGAACCGAAGCCCGAGTGGTCCAAGGCCAGCATTTTCTCAAAGACCTGGGCCACAGACAGCAGGGGCAAGGACTGGTACGGCGGGCATCTTTTCCGCAGGCACGTAAGGCTCGACGCAAAGCAAGCCTCTTCTGATGCCATACTGCACCTCGGAGCGATCGTGGATGCCGACTCGGTGTTTGTCAACGGCCACTACGCGGGCACGACCGCCTACCGCTATCCACCCCGCAACTACCGCATCCCCAAAGAGTTGCTAAAGGACGGAGACAATCTCATAGAGATACATCTCTACTCGTTCGGAGTGGACTCGGAAGCCAAGTTCATCCAGGGCAAGCGCTACAGCCTTGAGACAGCGGAAGGCGAGATTCCTCTTCTTGACGGATGGGAGCACAGCTTCGGCAAGAGAATGCCGGCAAGGCAGAAAGAGATATTCCTCCAGTACATGCCTTCAGGTCTCTACAACGGGATGATCGCCCCGCTGCGCAGGTACGCGTTTGACGGCGTGATTTGGTACCAGGGCGAGAGCAACGAGGGGAACGCGGCGCAATACGGCGGACTTCTCGAAGCCATGATTGAGGACTGGAGGGCACAGCTGGGTGATGAGAACCTGCCGTTCTACATAGTGGAACTCGCCTCATATCAGCACTCCGAGAGGAAAGGTCCGGAATACGGATGGAACAGGGTGCAGGCGGAGCAGCGCCGGACAGCAGCCAAGGTGAACGGAACCGTCCTCGTGCCGAACTCCGACCTCGGGGAATGGAACGACATCCATCCGCAGAACAAGAAGACTCTCGGAGACAGAGTAGCCGGAGCTATTTCAGACAACAACAAAACCAGATAATCATGACACAGACAAATTCCCAGTCAAACGGCTTCTACAAGCTGAACTGGCTTCAGAGAATAGGTTTCGGCGCCGGGGACATGGCGCAGAACCTCATCTATCAGACCATCAGCATGTGGCTGCTCTTCTTCTACACCAACGTGTTCGGGCTCGACCCGGCGGTCGCTGCGGTGATGTTCCTCATTGTGAGGATTGTGGACGTGCTTTGGGACCCTATCGTGGGCGCGTTCGTGGACAAGCACAACCCCAAGTTCGGCAAGTACCGCTCCTACCTGATTTTCGGAGGCATCCCTCTCACGGCATTCGCCGTACTCTGCTTCTGGAATGGTTTCTCCGGCTCCCTGCTATACGCCTACATAACCTACGTGGGGATGTCGATGTGCTACACTCTCGTAAACGTGCCGTACGGGGCGCTCAACTCCTCGCTCACCCGTGACACGGATGAGATCACGGTGCTCACTTCCACGCGCATGTTCATGGCCAATCTCGGCGGACTCGCCGTATCCATGGGCATCCCGGCCCTGGTGAAGAGTTTCGCCAAAGGCTCGCAGATGGTCGGCGAACAGGCCATGCCGGCTGACGGGAACGCCTGGTTCATGACGATGCTGGTGTACTCGCTCGTGGGACTTGCGTTCCTGTTCTTCTGCTTCTCACAGACCCGCGAGAGGGTGGTGATGGACGCGAAGGAGACGGCCAACGTCAAGGTTTCGGATCTGTGGGCGGAGTTCGGGCGCAACCGCCCGCTCAGGGTGCTGGCCTGTTTTTTCATCACCGCTTTCGCGATGATGTCGGTGAGCAACGCTGCCGGTTCGTATTATATGCAGTACAACATCCACTCGACCACGGCCCAGATGTCCCTGTTCATGGGGCTGGGGTCCATCCCGGCATTCATATTCATGCCGCTGGTGCCCGCCATCAAGAAGAAGGCCGGCAAGAAGGGGATGTTCTTCATTTTCCTCTCCGTGGCCATGGTGGGCATGGCCATGCTCTATCTGGTGTCCATGGTGCCCGCCCTGCGTTCGCAGATGTGGATAGTGTATCTGGCACAGTTCATAAAATCCACCGGCATCATCGTGGCGACCGGTTACATGTGGGCCCTGGTGCCTGAGGTCGTGGCTTTCGGGGAATACACCACCGGGAGGCGCATAGCCGGCATCGTCAACGCTCTCACAGGCATATTCTTCAAGGCCGGAATGGCTCTCGGCGGCGTAGTGCCGGGGCTGGTGCTCTCGGCCGTGGGTTTCAACGCCGCCAATTCGGCCCAGACCCCGCTCGCGGAGCAGGGAATCCTCTGGCTGGTGTGCGTGATACCTGCCCTGCTGCTCATCCTGGCGATGTTCATCATCAGCAAATACGAGCTCAGCGATGAGAAAATGGATGAAATCAACAAAGCGATAGAAGCAAAACACAAAAACAATGAATAAAAAAAGATACCTCTGGCCATCGGACTACATGGCCGACCCGTCCGTCCACGTCTTCGACGGCAAGCTCTACATCTACCCTTCACATGACTGGGAGTCCGGCATCCCTGATGATGACTTCGGCAGCGAATACGACATGAAGGACTACCACGTCCTCACGCTCGACGGCCCGGATCCGATGAGCTCCCCGGTCAAGGACAGCGGGGCCGTGCTGCGCCGCGAGGAGATTCCTTGGGCAGGCAGACAGCTCTGGGACTGCGATGTGGCGCGCAAAGACGGCAAGTACTACATGTATTTCCCGATGAAGGACAAAAATGACATCTTCCGCATCGGAGTGGCCGTGGCCGACAACCCGTGCGGCCCGTTCACACCGCAGAGCGACCCGATGAGGGGCAGCTACTCGATAGACATCTGCGTATATGAGGAAGATGGTGAATATTATATGTATTTCGGCGGCATCTGGGGCGGCCAGCTCCAGAGATACCGTGACAACAAGGCCCTGGACACGGGTTCGACCCTCCCTTCCGATGCTGAACCCGCCCTCTGCCCGAAGGTGGTGCGTCTGAGCGGGGACATGCTCCAGTTTGCCGGAGAGCCGCAGGACGTGCAGATACTTGACGAAAACGGACAGCCGCTGCTCGCAGGCGACAACTCACGCCGATTCTTCGAAGCCGCCTGGCTCCACAAGTACAAGGGGAAATTTTATTTCAGCTACTCCACCGGCGACACTCACCTGCTGTGCTATGCCATCGGCGACAGCCCGCTTGGGCCGTTTACCTATAAAGGGGTGATAATGACCCCGGTAGTCGGCTGGACCACTCACCACAGCATAGTTGAATACGGCGGTAAATGGTGGCTCTTCCATCACGACAGCGTTCCATCGGGAGGGGTCAACTGCCTGCGCAGCCTCAAGGTATGCGAGCTGCACTACAATCCTGACGGCACGATACAGACCGTAGAGGGGAAGGACGACTTCTAGACGTGCATCTTGGTAGCCAGGCCACCGGCGCTTGTCTCCTTGTAGAGGGACGGGATGTCGTGGCCTGTCTGCTTCATGACGCTCACCACCTCATCAAAAGAGACCCTGTGGAAACCATCGGAGAAGGCTGAATAGAGGTTGCAGTCCAGGGCACGGGCTGCGGCCATGGCATTGCGCTCGATGCAGGGGATCTGCACCAAGCCGCAGACTGGGTCACAAGTCATACCGAGGTGGTGCTCAAGCCCCATCTCGGCAGCATACTCGACCTGACGCGGGGTGCCCCCGAAAAGCTGGCAGGTGGCGGCTGAAGCCATGGCACAGGCCACGCCCACCTCGCCCTGGCAACCCACCTCCGCCCCGGAGATGGAGGCGTTGCATTTGACCACGTCACCGAAAAGCCCGCCCGTGGCAAGGGCATGCAGGATGCGTTTCTCGCTGAACGTGTGCCCTTTCCATATATGGTACAGGACTCCCGGCATCACCCCGCTCGCCCCGCAGGTGGGGGCTGTGACCACCGTGCCGCCGGAGGCGTTCTCCTCGCTCACGGCAAGGGCGTACGAGAACACCAGCCCTCTGGTCTGGAGGTTGGCTTTGTATCCCGACACCTTTATATAATAGGTGGCTGCCTTGCGGGAGAGGTGAAGCGGCCCCGGGAGAACTCCTTCGTTGCTCAGCCCGGCCTCGACCGATGCCTTCATGGCAGCCCAGACTGTGGAGAGGTAGTCCCAGATCTCCGGGCCCTCGCACTGCTCCACATATTCCCAGTAGCTGCGTCCGGTGTCTTTGCACCACTGCATGATGTCGGAGATGGTGGTGAGAGGGTAGATGTCGGGGCCCTCACCTATCAGCGAACCCTCCCCTTCGGAGATGGTGCCGCCCCCGATGCTGTAGACCGTCCACTCGTCGGTGGGTTCGCCGGACGGGTCACGCGAGACGAACTTCATCCCGTTGGGGTGGTACGGCAGGAATATCTCCGGCTTCCACACTATCGCCACCGGGGTCTGCCCGTCCGGAGATGATGATGCCCCGGCCGTCTTGAGCACGTCTGTGATGGCCACGTCAGTGAGATGCCCCTTGCCTGTAGCGGCAAGACTCCCGTAGAGGGTGACCTCAAATGAGGCGGCTTCCGGGTGACGTGCGGCGAAGAGCATCGCCGCCTTCTGGGGGCCCATGGTATGGCTGCTCGAAGGGCCGCGCCCGATCTTGTAGAGTTCCTTGAGAGATTTCATAACGGGGAGCAAATATAAGCCAATTCTGCGGAAATGCCTATCTTTGCGGCATGAGTACAAAATTGATCATTTCCATGGGGGCGGCACTGTGCCTGCTCACCCCGGTGGGCGCAGCAGCTCAAGAGCTCGACAGCCTGAGGACTGCGAAGATAGATGAAGCTGTAGTCACCGGAACACGCAATAAAGTGGATGTCAGACACTTGTCCCAGACCGTATCAGTAGTGGACAGGACGGAGATAGAACAGTCCATGCAGCCGTCGCTGCTTCCGGTGCTCACAGAACAGATCCCGGGACTTTTCACCACAGCCCGGGGAATCATGGGTTATGGAGTGTCCGGAGGTGCAGCCGGCGGGATGTCCCTTCGCGGTCTGAGTGGGGGAAGCGCCAGGATGATGGTTCTCATCGACGGACATCCGCAGTACGCCGGCATATTCGGCCATCCGATCTCAGACTCGTACCAGACGCTCCTGGCCGAAAGGGTGGAGGTTCTGCGCGGCCCGGCCTCGGTTCTGTACGGCTCCAACGCGATGGGCGGGGTCGTCAACATAGTGACACGCCAGCCGGAGGGCGACGGGTTCAAAGCCGGACTGCACAGCGGATACGGCTCATACAACACTCTGGAGACCGAAGCCGGGGCCATGCTCAAGAGAGGAAGGTTCAGCGCCAACCTCAGCGCCTCCTACAACCGCACGGACGGGCACCGCGAGAACATGGGATTCACCCAATACGGAGGCTACGGCAAGTTGGGCTATGAGCTCAGCCGCAACTGGAAACTCCTTGCCGACATTGACCTTACGCATTTCAACGCCTCCTGCCCCGGCCCGGTCAGCGCCCCTCTCATCGATGCCGACCAGAGCATCACACGCGGCATGACATCGTTCTCGGCCCGCAACGAATACGGCAAGACCTCCGGAGCGCTGAGTTTCTTCTACAACTGGGGCAGGCACAGCATAGGCGACGGGCACACGGCCGATGTCATCATCATCGACCCGTACACTTTCGAGTCGTACGATGACATGATGGGCGTCTCCCTCTACCAGAGCGCGGTGCTCTTCGAGGGCAACCGCACCACCGTCGGGGCAGACTGGTTCCGCTACGGAGGCAAGGCCTGGAACGACTACCAGATGCAGGACGACAAGTCTCTGGTGGACAAGCACGAGACGGAACTCGCCGCCTACATCGACATCCGCCAGCACATCGGAAGTCTGGTGACTCTCAACGCGGGCCTGCGTGCCGACCGCCACTCACGTCTGGGCACGGAATGGGTGCCGCAGGCCGGAGCAGCAGTACACCTGCCACACCACATAGAGATGAAGGCATCGGTGGCCAAGGGATTCCGCTACCCGATACTCAGGGAAATGTACATGTTCCCGCCGCAGAACCCGGATCTCAAGCCGGAGAGCAGCTGGAACTATGAATTGTCTCTTAGCCAGAAACTCCTCGGAGGCAGGTTCTCCTACGGGCTGAACCTCTTCCACATCGATGCCGACAACATCATCCAGACCCTCCCGAACCCTTCCGGGGCCGGCATGCTCAACCAGAACTCCGGCGAGCTGCACAACAGCGGGGCCGAACTCCAGGCGGCATGGAGGATAAACGGAGCCTGGTCGGTCAATGCCAACTACAGCTACCTCCACATGGAGAACCCTGTCATCGCAGCTCCGGAGCACAAGGCCTACGCGGGCGCGAACTGGACGGAAGGCCGCTGGAGCATATCCACGGGACTCCTGTATGTCGCGGGCCTCTACACCTCGACTTCTCCGGTGCAGAAGGAGGACTTCCTGCTCTGGAACCTGCGCGGCTCGTTCAAGGTCAACAAGTGGCTGGAGCTCTGGGCAAGAGGAGAGAACCTGCTCGCGCAAAAGTACGAAATCAACGCAGGTTACCCTATGCCTGGGGCCACAGTGGTGGCAGGCTTCGACATCCGGCTGTAAGTTTTCGCGCAGCTTTGCCCTGCCGTAAATAAAATTTTTTATATTTGCGGATATGAAGAGTGTATTATTGACTGTCTGCGTATTGGCCAGTGCCTTGACCGCATCCGCGCAGATGCCGGACACCACCGGGCTGTATAAAGGATGGACCGACTCGCTTGATGTGGCAGTATCCACGGCGCGCCAGAGCGGGACATATCTCTCCAAGGGCAAGGACATCCGCACAGAGGTGATCTCCTCCGCAGGGCTTCAGAAGCTTGCCTGCTGCAGTCTTGCCGACAGTTTCGAGAACTCCGCGAGCGTCACGGTGGGCTATTCCGACGCGGTCACGGGAGCCCGGCAGATAAGGCTTCTGGGCCTTAGCGGCATCTACACCCAGATGCTCGACGAGGCGAGACCGGTGATGCGCGGGCTCTCCGCCCCTTTCGGCCTCTCATACATCCCTGGGCCATGGATGGAGAGCATCCAGATAGCCAAGGGCGCGACATCAGTAGTCAACGGAAGCGAGTCCATCACCGGAGCCATCAACATCGAGCACAAGAAGCCGACCGACGAGAAGCCCCTCTTCGTCAACGCCTCCGTGATGAACGACACCAAGACGGACTTCAACATAGTCTCATCTCTCCAGATGGGGGATAAGTGGAGCACGGCCCTCATGGGGCATGTCTCCGGCAACTTCATGGCCATGGACGGCAACGGGGACGGATTTGCCGACGACCCGAGGCAGCTCCAGTTCAATCTCGCCAACCGCTGGCTGTATTTCAAGGGCGACGGCACTGCGGTGCGTTTCGGGGTGCGAGCGGTCAACGACTCCCGTCAGGGCGGGCAGCTAATGCACGGCTCCGATATGCCGGGAGCATGGACTTCGGACATCGCCAACCGCTCTTTCGGAGCCTACCTCAAGGCCGGCACACCGGCGGGACGGGCCGGGAGCGTGGCTCTGGTCTCAGACTACAGCTTCCAGAAGATGGACTCACGCTTCGGGGCGGACCGCTACGGAGCCAAGCAGCACAGCGCCTATCTGGGCCTGCTCTACCAGGACGAAATAGATGAACGCAACAAGTTCACCGTCGGGGCGAGCGGCATCGCCGACTGGTACGATGAGGATCTCTCCCGTTTCAGCGGAGCTTTCTCGGGGAAGAGTTTCCTCGCGAGCGCGGGCCCGTATGCGGAGTACACTTTCCACAACGGGGAGATCTTCTCCGCCATTCTCGGCCTAAGGGCCGATGCCTACACGGGAGCCGGGATCAGGATGACCCCGCGCCTGACGCTGAAATACAGCCCGAGCGGACACTTCACATTCAGGGCAAACGGCGGACGAGGACTCCGGTTCTCCACTCCCGTCAGCGACAATATCGGCATCCTCTCCACCGGGAAGGCCTTCATAGGAGACCTTTCCGAACACACCCTCGAAGATGCCTGGACAGCAGGCGGCAACGCCACATGGTACTTCGGAGGAAGTTCTTCCGACTATCTGAGCCTGGACTTCTTCCACAGCGAGTTCACCGAGCAGCAGATAATCGACTTCACGGAAAGCGAAGTACACCTCTACAAGCTCTCGTCCATAGCCGGAGGGCGTTCTTACACGGACAACATCCAGGCCGACCTGGCGCTGGAGCCGCTGGAGCGGTTTACCGTCAACACCACTTTCCGCTACACTCTCGCAAAGGCCAGCTACGAGGGTAAGGGCCTCATCGACAGGCCGATGATCAGCCGCTACAAGGCCATCCTCAACCTCCAGTACTCCACAAGGCTGAGCCGCTGGATTTTCGACGGAACAGTTTCCCTCAACGGGCCATGCGAGGTTTATGATTTCATGCGTGGGCTTTACTCCCGGGACGGTGAGTTGCTGTACGCTTCAGGCAAGACACCCGCCTATCCCCTGCTCTACTTCCAGGTCACACGGAGGATGAAAGGCTGGGACATATATATAGGAGGGGAAAACCTCGGCGGGTTCAGGCAGAATGATGTAATCATCTCCTCTCCTGGCGAGCAGTCGTTTGACGCCAGCCAGGTATGGGGCCCGATAATGGGCGCGAAGATCTATGCCGGAGTACGTTTCACAATCTGGAAAACATATTGATTTTGAATATGAAAAGGATTATCACAATCATGCTCGCCGCCCTCATGGCGGTCTCAGCTATCGCCGCAACGGCGAAGCCGGAGAAGGTCACTTTCCTGACCAACCTCAGGTGCAACAACTGCGTGAAGAAGGTCAACGAGAACATCGCTTTCGAGAAAGGTGTAAAGGACCTGACCGTCTCGCTGGACAAGCAGACCATCACGGTGACCTACGACCCCGCCAAGACCAGCCCGGAGACCCTCGCCAAGGCGATCGAGAAACTGGGCTACAAGGCCCAGAAAGACACTGTTAATACAGCGAAACAGGTTAAATAGTTACAATCAAGATGAAAATGAAAAGATTTTTCGCGACGCTTTCCTGCGCCGCGCTCGTAGTTGCGCTCCTGCCGTCCTGCGACAAGAAGAGCCCGGAGGCGCCGGAGCTCTCTTTTGAAATCGATCTGAGCAATCTTCAGCCTACCGGCGTGGATCTCAAAGTGGTACCGACCTTGGACGATGCCACATACTATTATGATGTCCTCAGCGAGGAGGCCATGGAGTTCGTGCTCGAAGCGGGGCTTCAGACCTACTTCGACGGTGAAGTCGAGGGCCGCATGGAGGCCTATTCCCTCACCCGCGAGGAAGTGCTTGCCAAGCTCCTTTCAAAGGGCGAAGTCAGCTACAGCTTCACCAAGCTCGTGTCCCTGAGCGACTATCATGCAGTGGCTTTCGGCGTATCAGCCGAGGGCGAGGTCACCACGGAACTCTTCCACGAGGACTTCTCGACCCCGGCCGTCAGCCCTTCCGACAACGTGCTTGACATCAGCGTCAGCAACATCGAGGCCAACGGGGCCGACTACAGCGTCAAGGCCAGCAACCAGAACGACCCTTATGTCGTGGACATCTGGAGCAAGTCCCTTGTGGACGAGCTCGGGGACAGGGGCACGATGGATTATTTTATAGAATACAACAGCTTCATGCTGCCTATGCTCACATGCACGGGAGACTTCACTCTCCAGAACGAGCAGGTCTGCCAACCGGGACGCGAGTACTACGTGATCGCCTTCGGCTGCTCTGACGGCGAGCCTACCACGAAACTCTACAAGAAAGAGTTCAAGACAGTGGGCGGCGACCCTGCCAAGTGCAGCTTCAAGTTCACATACCCGGAGCAGACCCCAGAGAGGGTGAAGATCAGGGTCACTCCGTCCGACAAGAAAGTCGTCTACATCTGGAACGTGGCCGACATCCCGACTTTCAACACCCTCAAGGACAACAAGGGTTCGGAGCAGGCGGCTTTCGAGGCCCTGCTCGAGGACAACATCGCCACGGAGATGGAGAACCAGGGCATCAAGCGCCAGCAGGCCGTGGAAAGCCTCGGCAGGTGGAGCGGATTCACCGCATCTGATCCCGAGGGTTACGACGAGGAGAACATCTACGGCCTCACCGCCGGCGCGGGCTACATCGTATGGGCAGTCGCGGTGGATGCCGATGGCAAACCCGAAGGCGCCTTCTATTCAGATCAGTTCACCACTCCGAAGGAGTAGTTTTACCGCTTCGTGGCGGCCGGGGGTGTTGCACCTCCGGCCGTTTTTTTGTGCGTCTGTCCTGTCGCACTTCCTTGCCATCTACCACTCGGGTGTTACACCATTCACTTGAATCGGCGATTCATATTCTGCCAACTCTGATGGAATTATTATCCCGTATTTTCCTATATATTTCCCAGCCGGGGCTATCAGCCGATCTCCCTTGCCCAAATCTATTTTTGAGACATTGAGAGCATTGAACCATTGATGCCCGGATTTCTCCGCCATATACAGGAACAGACGTTTGACCTTAACTGAGGAACATTCCTCCAATAGTTGTTGAACGAGTTTTGGCCTTAATGTAGTCAGCATCTCCATAATGTAATAGGCATCCATCAAAGAGTAGCTTGACGGTGCCAGATGCAGACATTCCATAAACGCCCGTTCTGGGCTGGAAATAAGAAGTTTATGACTGCGGTAATCATATTCTTCAAGTCCTGTTCCGTGGCTGAATACGGATGTAGTGAAATATCTTATGACCCTATCCCATTCTGCTTTCAGAATCCACCCGGGAAGCCTTTGTCCTGATGATGTAAACAGGTACGCAAGAGGTTTGCCCATAGCAACAAAATGAGAGTAGCCACGCAGATCCAACGCTGATGATGCCCCTACATGGCACCTCTTTCCAAGCTGTGCATTATATGATGCGACTGCAACATAAAGAGACGATGCACTGCCTTCAAATTTATATACGCCATTTGCAACCCTCTCAAGCCATCCACTCCTGACATAAAGAGTCTGCTCCTTTCTGTCTATGCCTTGTTCTGCAAGCCATGAGGAGAACAGCAGCGAATCTTGTGGGACCAAACTTAATATTTTTTTAATTTTTGTTGCCATAGCGGTAATTATTACCGCAAATATAACAAATATTAAAGAGGCGACAATGTTTCTTATGTCCAGTTTATGTATATTTGCCATAGCTTTAAAACGAGAAGAGCATGAAAACTTTTGATCCAAAACCTTGGGTGCTCCCGCAGCCGGTGCTTATCATCGGCACCTATGACAAAGACGGGACACCGAATGCGATGAACGCAGCCTGGGGCGGCCAGTGGGACGCGGGGCAGATATTCATTTCGATGGGCGTACATGCCACGACAGACAACCTTGAGAGGGACGATGAGTTCACGGTGGCTTTCGCAACCGCCGGAACCATGACGGCGGCCGACTATGTGGGCAACGTCAGCGGCCGGAAGGTGGCCGACAAGGTCAGCCGGACCGGATGGACAGCCGTCAAGGGCGAGAAAGTGAACGCGCCGGTGTTCACCGATTTCCCGATGACCCTCGAATGCCGGGTGGCAAGGAAGATCGACCCGAGCAACACGGGGTTCTTTCTCGTAGGAGACATCCTCGCAGTCCGCGTGAACGAGAAGTTCCTCTCGGAGGACGGGCTACCGGATATGGAGAAGATGCAGCTCATAGTCTTCGACCCGGTTCACCACGGTTACGTGCAGCTCGGCGACAAGGTCGGGCAGGCGTTCTCGGAGTACAAGAAACTCCTGTAAATCTTCGGGGCGGGCCTACTGCAGGATTTGTTCAGAAGTGAACATCCGGCGGTAGGCCTCGGCCTTCTTGTCAAGTGCAAGCGGGTATGCGCGCGAGGTGGACGGCATGCGGTAGAAGTTGAGCTGACGCTTTCCGTATTGCACCGGGACGGAATTTCCAAGCGGCGGTTGCTGACAACGGAAGTATTCCGAGAGCTGTTCGGCTGCCTTCTGCCCTGTCGCGACAAGAGCACTGCACTGCGGGATCTGTTCAAGCAGAGCGCCGATGTCCGTAGCCTGCTCGACCTGAAGGAATTTGTCGGAGGCGTTGTCTTTGAGTCTCACCACCTTGCAGGCGGTGTCATACATGGCTATCCCCTTTCCGGCGCAGAAGGCCTCGATTTCCTGCCGGTCGAATTTCTTCTCTCCCAGGAGGATGAAATGCTCTTTGTCAGCGAAAAAGATGAGGCCGAGGATTCTCCAGAAGTCGTTGTTGAAATTGGGGTAGTAGAACTCCATGCTCCAGCGGCGGGGCTGGGGTGGGAAACTGCCGAGCATTAGGATTCTAGCGTCCTGCGGCAGGAACGGCGGAAAAGGATGTGACTCGATGTTCATTGCTGGGCGGAACTGGGCGTAAAGGTAATGAATTTTCCGGCAGGTACGCGCCGCGCCGGACTGTCCGGCCTTTATCCATCCACGTTCTGCCTTGTTCATCCGTGTTCTACCTCTGTTCTTTCCTTGCAGGTTGGGGTGTTTTTTGCCATTTCCTCCCCTACCTTTACACGGCACCCTCCATGCACGGCACTCCAAGGATGCCCTGCGGCAAAGGTTGGGGTATTTTTGGCAGTTTCCTCCCCTACCTTTGTGGGCCACCTCGCCCCGACGTGCCTCTGAGCCCTACTCCCTCTAAAGGTAGGGGTATTTCTCGCGTTTTTTACCCCTACCTTACGGAGGCATGGGTGCGCAGCTCATGGATATGTGTGCCCAGGCCAGCCTTTCCCTGTGGCGCAGACACGCGCCTTGTACCCCAGACCCGCGCCGTACAGAAAACGGTCTCCTGCTGTACGGGAGACCTCCGAAAAGCCGTCCCGTACAGGAAACGGAGTCTATCTGTACGCGAACCGAGACAGACGCGTCCTCGCAGTCTCTGACGAAGATCCCCTCCGGCCAATCTCACACCTGTTCCTTTGCTTATACGGAGTTCCACGAACTACAAAAGAGCGGACGACTGGCCGACCGCCAGCGCAGTCTCCGCCAGGTAGGAGCCGATTCCGGGGTTTCCGCTCACACCTGGACGCCCCACCTGCTCCACACGGCGTTCTGGGGCACCCTCCCCGTCCAGGTGTGAGCCTGTTTGGAAAAACATGCTCCTACCTACATAAACAGCAGGGACGATATGACTCGATGTTTATTCCACCAATCCTTCAACCATCATCTCTCGATGATTGATGAACATCTCAGTGATTCTGTAACTTTCCGTCTCTTCGTAATCTACATAGCGGATTCCATAAGAATCAAACTGGATGATATCGGCATCGGGAATGGCCATCAATATCGGAGAGTGCGTCACGATGATGTACTGAGAACCCTCACGTGCCATTTCAGATATGCGTGAGAATAACGATAGCTGCCGCTTGGGAGACAGCGCCGCCTCTGGTTCATCCATCAGGAATATGCCAGTCTTTGTAAAAGCATTGATAAAATTCAAGAAGCTCTCACCGTGGGACTGCTCATGAAGAGTTCGGTCGCCATACATAGGCTTCCCTCCATATTTCTCATACTCAATTGCTTTCGTAGAGACATTATAAAAGCTTTCAGCACGCAAAAAGAATCCGAAGTTCTTGTCACGAATACCACGGGCGACCGTAATGGCATCACAGAGTTCAGAGTAATCATCATGGGTGGAAAATTTGTAGTTGAGCGAACCTCCCTCCGGATTAAAACCGTAGGCTATTGCAATGGCTTCTAGCAACGTGGATTTGCCGCTTCCGTTTTCCCCGACAAAGAATGTGACAGGTTTGCGGAAGATCAATTTCTGCAACAGACAAATGGCCGGGATCTTTTCAAGATACGAACCGACATGGACCTTGTCCCAATCAATGTATATGCTGTCAATATACATCAGTGCAATATCTTGATTTCTCGTTTATAGTAACGCCTGTTCAGACAGCGCTCTGCCGTCTTCTCATCGTAATATCTGCCCCCTTTATCCGCCCAGCACTCTTCTTCCTCTCTTTTGAGTTCAGCAATAAGAGCCTCGGCATCATCTTCGGTAGCACAAATATCAAGATAGTCCCATCGGCGTTCCACACCATCCTCCATCGGATCTTCTTCAAGGGTCAAGATGTAGGCACACTCTCGCCCACCGACCTCTCCGTTTTCTCCGACAGTGGCATACTGGACACGAAACGATTCCAATCGGGAAGTGTAGTCCAAGAATGTCTCCGGGTTGAGAATGACAACCTCCTTATCTTGAGGCAAGTCTGACATCCTGATTTCACTGATCTCTGTCAGCAGCATGGCATATTCCTCTTTGACCTCCCTGATGCGGTAAATGCCCGGCTCCTCGACCCTGCATTTTTCCATCCATGCCTCTGTATCCACTCTGTCATAGCTCCCAAGAAGGTCAACCCACTCACCGTTCTCATTCCTCTCCAAATTGTAGAAAGTTCTCTTGAACATGTTGATATATTTTATTTTATATTCTGTGCTTTCATCTTTACCCATCAGCCACTCGTACATCTTGAACACTCCTTCTTCATGAAGAAAAATTTCACCAAACGCGCGTTCAGATATCACCAGGTTCGATGCTGACATATAAAGTTTCGCAAAGTTACGCTTTGACATTGACAAGTTTTGACAATTGCTTGATTTTTGTGGCCCGCATCTACGTCATGGAACCCAAACGTACAGACGCCTCTATGTATCCAGCGTCCACGTTATAGCGTTTTGCGTTGATTCTGCTATAACCCAGAGCCGAAAACGCCACCTGAAGGCGATTTATGGATCTGGTTATAGTATTCTGCCGTATTTTTGCTATAACCCGTTCTGCATGCCCCATCAGTGCCCTATGCATGCCTCGCCAATACCTCCACTGCATGTCCGCACAGTTCGCGGATATGCGGGCCCGGCAAGCTTCTACCTTACCACAGGCCCACGCCGTACAGAAAACGACAGCCGCTCTGCACGCGAGGTCCGAATGGGGATGCTCTGTTCAGAAAACGGCCTTCTGCTGTACGGGAGTCGAGTCAGACTCGTCCCAATAATCTCTGACGAAGACCCTTCCAACCAGACCCACCCTTGATCCTTATTCATACAGAAAACACATTGCGGAGGCACCACCAAAGCAGCACCGCAGCAAGTACAGCCCAGGACAGGATCGGATTTCTGCTATAAAGATATAGGCGAGGCCATCTGTTCCTTTGAATGTCTGCGATAATCAAGATCAGGAGCAAAGGCAGCGAGAACACCATAAATGCATTATGGTCAACAGCTTCCCTAAAATTAAAATGCAACAAACAATGTAGTGCCCTTTGTGTTCCGCATCCAGGGCACTTGTAGCCGGTAAGCAATAAAAAAGGACACTTCGGGAAAAGAACACTTTCCGAAGGGTCAAAACAATAATAGACAAAGAGGCCAAGTACAACTGCTATTGCAGCTATCACTATCAGCATCTTCGACAATTTCATTTTCCACCTAAACTCCGGCAATTATTACGCCGAAAAACATGATTACCCATGTCAAAATTCCTGACACAAGACTGATTATAATCCAAATTTTAGCTGTGCGGTTTTTTTCCTCTGACTGCAACAACAGGCTTTGTTTAAGGCTATCATTTTCCGTAAGTATCGCACTGTTATATAGCGAGTTAGAACTTGACGAGTTAACGATCGCTATAATTCCGCCGATAAGACAACAAAAAATCGTGCAAATAATGGACATCGCCATCATATTGCTATGACTCGGGATAATAATCCCCGATGAATTTTTTGAAACCTGAACTTCAGGTACTGTGGAATTTGATGTAAGTTCCTCCATGATTATTCGGATAGTATCAATGCTTCGTTTAACTTCATGTAATTATAGTTGTATGTCCGTTTCCTCGCGGTAAAAATGTCTACCAACCACCAGATTCCACAACCGTAACAGGTGATGATCTTTAAGATCCCAAGTCCTATATCGTTAAGAAAAAACCTATCCCATCCAAGAAGGATAGCAATGATCAATATGACCGTCGGTTTCTGCAAGCTTACACCTAACACGACTCCTGATTTCGAGTCATCCACCGATGACAGCCGTTTCTGAATGTCAGGAATCACACAAGTCTCAAAACATTCCCCGTTTTTCATAAGGAATGCTTGAATAAGTTCTTGTTTCATAAGTTATTATAATAAATCCTCGGCTTCTTTAGGAATTGTATACAAAACAAAAGAGTGAAGCCCCTTTCGCTCATCCTTGCGGAGGTCATGGAAGAACCAAGCTGGAAATAAAATGCCGATAACCCCACACTCGGCATATCATCATCACGCACGAGCGTAAAGCCTATCGGCAGCCCTTCCAACATCAAGAAACTTCTACATTTCCGTAAAAGGACTAACGAAAACACTTTCGCTCTAAAGATACTTGTTTTCTCTGAAATTATCAAATACCTGCCTCTCTTCTTTAACCGCTGAAACATAAGATAGACAGCGGAACCGGTCACGTGTGACCATAGTCAATCCCGTACAGAAAACAGTGGCCACTCTGCACGCGAGGTCAGAATGGGGATGCTCTGTTCAGAAAACGGCCCTTGGGTGTATAGGGAAGGCACCTCCATACAGTTCGCCGAAGGTAGTTCGCCGAAGGTTGGGGTATTTTCGGCGTTTTCTTCCACTACCTTTACACGGCACCCTCCATGCACGGCACTCCAAGGCTACCTTGCGGCAAAGGTAGGGGTGTTTTTTGTGATTTTATCCCCAACCTTTGAACTCCACCTCGCCCCGACGTGCCTCCGAACCCTATCCACCCTGAAGGTTGGGGTATTTTTCTCGATTTTCACCCATACCTTTTGAAGATCTGGCCCAAGACCACTTTGAGGAGGCCAGAGGATAAGCCGTATTGCGATCCACCCGGGAAAGAGTATCTTTGTCATAGGTCACAACAGTACACGTTTCCGTCCCCCCATTCCACAAGGCGTTGTGAATTGCTTTCTTTTTGTATCTTTGTCATAGGTCACAACAGTAGACGGGTCGCTCTTTGCCGAGTTCCATGTGTTGTGAATTGCTTTCTTTTTGTATCTTTGTCATAGGTCACAACAGTTTTGCCTTTGAAGTTTTGGAAAATGCTAAAGTTGTGAATTGCTTTCTTTTTGTATCTTTGTCATAGGTCACAACAGTTTTGACTCCTATTCCGAGTACTACTTTTGGTTGTGAATTGCTTTCTTTTTGTATCTTTGTCATAGGTCACAACAGTATATACCGCCGTGACAATAGGGACGGCGAGGTTGTGAATTGCTTTCTTTTTGTATCTTTGTCATAGGTCACAACAGTCACGGAGACTACTTGGGTGATGCGTATCGTGTTGTGAATTGCTTTCTTTTTGTATCTTTGTCATAGGTCACAACAGTAGGCGGAGTTCAAGGCGTGTACCCCGTCATGTTGTGAATTGCTTTCTTTTTGTATCTTTGTCATAGGTCACAACAGTGATGTCCCGGAAGTCCAGCCCATCGTCAACGTTGTGAATTGCTTTCTTTTTGTATCTTTGTCATAGGTCACAACAGTCCATCTGCCTGTAGGTCTCGTAACCGATGTGTTGTGAATTGCTTTCTTTTTGTATCTTTGTCATAGGTCACAACAGTCGCGATGAGAAAGAAAATCATTTCCGCGTTGTTGTGAATTGCTTTCTTTTTGTATCTTTGTCATAGGTCACAACAGTACTCACGGGCTATGTCCGCCGCGCTCAACAGTTGTGAATTGCTTTCTTTTTGTATCTTTGTCATAGGTCACAACAGTCACATCACCCACGGACGCGAATTGCGAAAGGTTGTGAATTGCTTTCTTTTTGTATCTTTGTCATAGGTCACAACAGTAGCAGAAACTTTACTATCATTAACACTTGCGTTGTGAATTGCTTTCTTTTTGTATCTTTGTCATAGGTCACAACAGTTGAAGGCCGCCGCGCCGCCGCCACCGAAGTGTTGTGAATTGCTTTCTTTTTGTATCTTTGTCATAGGTCACAACAGTGTCCCGCAGATCCGCTGTCTCCGGTATGACGTTGTGAATTGCTTTCTTTTTGTATCTTTGTCATAGGTCACAACAGTCGCCCAATCGAATGTCTTGTCCCAGAATACGTTGTGAATTGCTTTCTTTTTGTATCTTTGTCATAGGTCACAACAGTGATGAAAGCCTCAACCGTTTCAGGACAATCGTTGTGAATTGCTTTCTTTTTGTATCTTTGTCATAGGTCACAACAGTACCATCAGAAAGAATAAGTATGGACATTATGTTGTGAATTGCTTTCTTTTTGTATCTTTGTCATAGGTCACAACAGTGGAATATCAGGAGACCCTCGGCGAGCTGAAGTTGTGAATTGCTTTCTTTTTGTATCTTTGTCATAGGTCACAACAGTCGGTGGACAACAATGAAATAGATGAACTACGTTGTGAATTGCTTTCTTTTTGTATCTTTGTCATAGGTCACAACAGTCTCAAGGAGGAATGCCTCCGGGACATCGTGGTTGTGAATTGCTTTCTTTTTGTATCTTTGTCATAGGTCACAACAGTACAACCCACGCAAAGACCTATAAGACAAAGCGTTGCCTGTAGCAATAGGATTAAGGAAACTCGGCATGATGTGTCGGGTTTCCTTTGTTTTGGCAGGGTTCCGTCGGGAACAAAGAACGGACGGCGGGCCACCCGTACCAGACACACGCGCCAGGTGTGAGCCCATTCCGGTTTTTCCGCTCACACCTAGACACCCCACCTGCCCCACACGGCGTTCTGTGGCACCTTTCCTTTTCAGGTAGGAGCGAATCTGGGCAAATACGCTCCTACCTGCATAAATGACCAATGAATACTGGGGCATCTTACGAACACCGCAGCAATGAGAACCGACCTCGCGCGAGCCTACGACATCCTCATCAGAAAAGCTCAAGCTGCTGCTCAACCGACGGAAGTTCAGCGTTCTTCCGCCCGATAAAAAGCTCCATAGTGGAGAACTGCTTGTCCGTAATGCACATCACACCGACCTTCCCATACTCCGGAAGCAGGCCCTTGACCCTGCGGATGTGCACCCCGGCATTTTCCACAGACGGACATTGGCGGATATAAATTGAGAATTGGAACATCGAGAAACCATTGCCGATCAACTCCTTCCGGAAATTGGCAGCCGCTTTGCGTTCTTTCTTGGTCTCAGTCGGAAGATCAAAGAATACAAGCACCCACATGACACGATATTCGCTAAGCCTGGACACAGCCTACATCTCCGGATACACGATCTTCCTCAACTCTCCGCCAAAACACTTCGCCAGCGAGGCCGTAGTCTGGCTCGCAGCCAGCATGAGCGGACTTCTCCGCCCGTCAATCACTACATCCAGCACCGGAATTCCAAGAAGTCTGGCCTTAACCTCACGAGTCAATTGCGGGCAAGTGTTCCCGTCAGCCATCATATCAACCACAAGCCGGTCAACATAAGGACGGTACGGTTCCATGACATCATCCGCAAGGCAAAAGGCATTGTAGCGGTTGCAATGGTGAATCCCCAATGTAGGCAACAGCCCACTTGACACGAGAGCTCTGGCAATCACTGCACGGAGAACAGCATAGCCATAGTTGAGCAGGTTGTTCGGAGCCCCGTCATAACGGCCACGCACGAAAAACGGCAATTCCGGAAAAATGTTCTTCCAATAAAACGCCGCGGCCCGCCCTTCCATATTTTCACTGTCCCCGCTCCGCACCTGCCCGGACCAGATAATCATATTGCGAGCATCTTCCCCTGAAACATATTTGAGCACCGCCGCCTGATTGGCAATTTTGCACTGCACCGTCTGCTGCCACAACTGCTTTTTGAGAGGCAGTGATGCATCAATCTGACTGCGGAAACGCTCACTCTGTACAGTGTTGGCCTCAAGCGGTAAGAGCAGCCCTGCCGGCATGGACTTCTCGTCACAGTTGATGACAGCCGCATTATTATCCAGAAGCGCAGCCATCAGAGCCGATGTGATCGTGACCTGACGGTTGTCTATGACTATCACTCCGATATCTTCTATCGAGATGGTCCTGCGCGGCGGCCCGTCCACGAACGGCAGGTCTCCGTCCGAAGGCTTCTCCACCACCAGCTGCCTATTGCTCAATGACAGATAAGCTGGGTTGCCAAAATAAAGGGTTCTCTTTATCATATCAATACTCTCCCACTGCGACTATCCGACCTATGTGGTTGATGCGAACTTTGACTACATTCTTTAGGTCTGAAAGACTTCTGATTCTCTTCCAAGTTATATCCTTAAGTTCTTTAATCTGGTTATCCTTACCCGTTTTTGTCTCAAGATGATGCCAAAAAATATAATATCCTGGACTCACTGACTGAAGCCTGTACAGATTAGGACTTATCGCCGCATAATTAGCAGGATCAGTCAGGTCAACATCGGCAGGATCAAATCCTGTCTTAGGATTGGAAAAAACGAACATCTCCTGGCTTTTCATGCTGAATACAAAGCGCCATCCTAAATCCTTATTGAAATCCTTGTCTATCACTGGCAGCCCGGCTATCTTGCGTTCCAAGGCCTCGAAGAACGGCACCACATGTTCTTGATAGTTCCCACTTCCGTCTTCAAAGATAGCGGCATGATGGTTATTCTGAAGGTCAACATAATCATTAGGGATTGTATTACCGCAAGAATCCAGCACGAGACATCCGTTCATGTCCCGTTTATTACGAACTGCTACAAGACTTCCATTGGACACGGTCGTAACTCTCCTTAACTTTACTCCGCGAGCCTTATCTATCCATATAGGATTGTTCTCAAGATTCACAAAAGCCTTATCTGGATTTCCGTCATACTCAGCAAGTCTGGATTCCAATATATTACGTATCCGCCCATCCAAAACCTGTTCAATATTCAGTTTCGGCCCGATCTCCTTCCTGATGCTATATACCTCCTTCATCCTCACGCACTTCACTTTGGCCGGAACAGCAACTGACTGGAGTTCGTCCACATACAGAGGATTCTTCTCCAGAGAGTTCTTGCCGGTGAAGGCTTTCTTGGGGTCACCCCCAAACGCCTCAAGCCGCCGCTTCAAGGCCTCACGTTCGGCCCTTGAAGCCACAGAAGCAATCATGGCAGCATCCATCTTGCCTCCGACCGTCACCTCAAATGTCTCATATACCCGTCGACGTCCGTAGACCTGCTCTTTGTGCAACTGCCCACGAGGGGTCAATGTCTCAACGGCGATAGTCCCGTCCTTTATCTTTGACTTGTTGACATTCCTGGTGGCAACTTTGTTCTTGGCCTTGATGGAAACGAGCGTTGACTCAAGTGCCTCCTTGAATGCGGAACGGAGTTCTCCAAGCGGCATGGGAGGTGTGAATATACGCTTACGATTAGGCAACACGGTCGTAACCATCTCCTTCAGGCTGTAATCTTCGGAACCCGGAAGCGCGTTAAGCGTATTCAGGACCTTGATATGAGAACGCCTTGTGAAAGCGATTGTCAAAGCATCCATCGCATGATGACGATGGTCATTCCTCTTCGTCCAGTCATCACTGATCTTCTCAAGACTTTGCCCGTCAGACTTGGTGACTGTGAAAGTTTTGCCGGCCTGACGGTATTTTGGAAGATTTAGCTCTTTCATCACATCCACAAGCTGCCACTGCTCCCTGAGAAGTGCTGTGATACTACCTGTAGTCGGCATCACATCACGGACAAACTCGCCAAGCATTTCCGTGGATTTACGTGCAATATACTGTGAATTGGTCAGATCGCGATTGACGAAGTCCGATGGAATATCGCTCTGCTTCATGAGCAGGCGGTCACGTTTGCGGGCCGAAATCACCTCATGAGAATAAAGCTCATGGACACGAAGCTTATATGCGTCCAACTCTGCCGGGCCGTATTTCCTTGACACATAATCGAAAGCCGTCTCCTTCCCCTTGTCACGGTTGACATCGCTGAATTCGAGAGTCTTGTTGGAATAGGAATCGTCAAACATCAGGGCCTGCGGGATGATGTGTTCGATGTCAATGCTGTTGGAGAAGAGACGATCTTTAGGAATATACTGGCCCGAATACAGCGTCTTGTACCCGAGCGGCTTAAGCTCCTCATAGAGCCTGTACCGCAGGATATCCTTTTTGCTGACATACTTAAGTCCAAACTCCTCCTGAAGTTTTTTCACTATCTCCTCATCACGCTTCGTATTTTCGGATATGTCTTTGGTGGCCTTCTCCCGCTGTTTAGTATTCTGCTTGAGTTCTCTGGCCATCTCTATATGGATCTCATCCGGCTTCCCGTATTCATCCGCCAAGGTGTTTACGACATTGACCATCTGGTTGAGGATTTTCTCCACCACCGGGTTGCGCAACGCTCCTTTCGGAAGCACCTCAAGCCTGTCTTTCAGAACCCGAGCCTCATTCTCTTCTTTTGTCATGGAAGAAGAATGGTTGTACCCGGCCCGAGCACATGCCTCATCATAAGCGTAGCCGTCCTTCAAATGCGGAAGAATCTTCCGCATGGCCTTGTGGCTGAGTGAAGCATAGTCATCAAGAAACTTGACAGATGCGATGATCCGAGCATATTCTTCGGGCATCATGCAGATTTCCGCCACCCTGCGAATAAGGCTCTCGTCCCCGGTCTTAGAGTTATCCCCCTCATAGGAGTAGAGCAGATGCCACAACTTGAATAGCGGCTGGCGCTCATATTCTTCTTTAGGCAATGAAGAATCGAAAGAGAGGATTTCAGTACTGAACCCCAACGCACTATACACCTCAAAAAGAATCTTATACGCACCCGAATATGACAGCTTGGCAAGGTCGTGTTCTCCGTTACCGCTGGCTGAAACGACCTCAAAAAACTTACGGTACAACTCAGCCAAAGTCAAATTTCCCTGAATATCCCTGTAATTGACATCGTACCCTTTCGGCTTGAGTTCAAAGAGGCGCAGCATGTCGGATACTGTAATCTTATCATTTACAGAAAGATAATCAAAAAGTCGCCTCTTCATCTCATCAGTGACCTCAACGGTACTGCCATCCGTCCTGCTCTTGACGGAGATATTGTTGAGGACTGACCATATCTTGAATTCCTGGAAAAGCAACGATGAGCGTGGGGCCACACGACAACCGCATTTCCTGACTTTTTGCACACCGGCCTCCTCCACGGTGATGTCACGAGTTTCAAATTCGCAGAAACTTATAAGGTTTTTCTGGGACTTGAGCCGCCGCTGATAGAATATCACCACATCCCGGATCTCCGACTTCAGCTCATCGTTCAGTTCCGGATGAAAACGTTTCTGGCATTCCCAGATACGCTCGAACTCATCCATATAGTCTTGCCGGTAGAAGACTTTGTTTCGCGTGCTATAATTCGGATCCTGTTCAATTTGCCGCCATAGATACTGACCTACTGTAAAATTGTCAAAAACAAGTTCCTTGCTACGGTCACTGATTGCACCCAAGTATCCGCTTGAACCTTGTATAGCACCTTTCAAGTCTACTATTACATAGGCAAGAGTCTCTTTATCAAGCTGATCCGTGAGGGCTTTAACCCTCCATTCGAGGGCAGTCTTTTTCTTGTCTTTACCCTTATTGTCAGCAGTATAAATAGAGTATCGGCTAAGGAATTTCTTGATGACCCCGTTGCGTCCGTCATTCTCGATGCTGTTTTTGAACTCATCCGTAAGGATATCTGGATACCAGACTTTCTGGGATAACCAGATTTTCTCCAGTTCCGCCACCAAATCCGAGCGATAATAGTCAGGCAGGACACGCTTTCCTTCATCTACAAGGCGCAGAGAATACTCTCCAGGAGTAAGCCCCTCATCATAAAGTGTACGAGCAACTTCCATTCCGTCAATCAGATGCCCCTCCTCACCCTTGTCAGTTTTACGGTTGCTCTTATATCCGCGTTTGCGGTTGATCATCAGCAGGACACGGGACAAATCTTCAAGGGAAATTTCCTCTGCCGGAGCGGCCGCCCTGAATCTGAAGGTCTGATAAGTCGAACGTGCTCCCTGCTCGGACAGGACAGTGTCTTCGTTTATCCACCCCTCGCGTCTGAGAACGGACAAGAGGTGCTCACGGCGCAATTTGTAGCGCTGCAGGTTTCTCCGCATGCCTCGCTTTTGACGGCGGTCAGCATTGGTTGTTATTGCTTTACCTTTCTCAAAACTGTCTTTTTCGTCAGTCGTCAAGGGATTCACCCTGACACCGGTTGCGATTATTGAAGAATGCTCACCGCTTGATTCTGCCTGATTGACAAATGCCCAACCGATACTGGCCGTCCCAAGGTCAAGTCCCAATACTTTTTTCATCTGAAATTGGTTGTAGTTTCCACAAAACTAACAATTTTAATTGTATTTCCACCAGATATTACTATTTTTGCAGAACAAAAGAAGCAATTCACAATAAGGATTATTCCGTTGTGTAAACATTTAGAGCGGATCGGAAGATTCGCTCTTTTTTTTCAGCCGCAACTCACCACATGTTCTTCAGTCTCGTGCGCACGAAGTCGATTCTGTGCGCACCAGAGGGCCTTGTGCGCACGGCGAAGATTTTCCAACGTCCTCGTGCGCACCAGACGGCTTTTCACGCACGGGATCGGTCTCGTGCGCACGGGGCGGCAGGGCACTGAGCACTGAGCTCGGGGCGGTGGCATGAACGGGGCAGAAACGATGGCAAGGAACGGGGACAAGGAACGGGGACAAGGAACGGGCGGAAGCAAAGGTGCCAGCCGAAGGTTGGGGTATTTTCGGCGTTTTCTTCCCCTACCTTTACACGGCACCCTCCATGCACGGCACTCCAAGGCTACCTTGCGGCAAAGGTAGGGGTGTTTTTTGTGATTTTATCCCCAACCTTTGAACTCCACCTCGCCCCGACGTGCCTCCGAACCCTATCCACCCTGAAGGTTGGGGTATTTTTCTCGATTTTCACCCATACCCTTTGAAGATCTGGCCGAAGGGCACTTTGGGCAGAGGCATAGGCAGTCGGGGCAAGGACAAAGGAAATCAGGGACAGGGATAGGAACGAACAGCGGCAGCATTGCAATCCGACAGGAAAGGTGTATCTTTGCGCGCCGGCCAGGGGTCTCGTCCCAGAACGTAACACCGGGGCAGATATTTCTTAAGGCAGGAGCACACAAAGATGAAGACAGACAACAAAGCAGCTACCTCCGCAAGCAAAACGGACTGCCACACCGCCACCAGCAGCGCAGCCACCCCAGACAGCGCCAGCCGCACAGCTTTCGGAATCCTGCTGATAATCAGCGTATCACATCTGCTCAACGACATGATCCAGTCGGTCATCCCGGCTGTCTATCCAATACTCAAGGAGAAGTTCGGATTCACTTTCACGCAGATAGGTCTGATAACCCTGGTCTTCCAGATGACATCCTCCATCCTGCAGCCTTTCACGGGTCTGTATGCCGACCGCAACCCGAAACCATACTCCCTCTCCATCGGAATGTGCTTTACCCTCTGCGGTCTTCTGCTGCTTTCCACGAGCAACACCCTTGCGCTGATCCTCCTGTCGGTGGGCCTTGTAGGACTCGGTTCATCGGTGTTTCATCCGGAAGCCTCGCGCGCGGCCCAGCTGGCATCCGGCGGGCGCAAGAGCCTGGCCCAGTCCATATTTCAGGTCGGGGGCAACGGCGGCAATGCCATAGGCCCGCTCCTGGCCGCAGCGATAGTGCTCCCGCACGGACAAGGTGCAATCAGCTGGTTCGCCCTGGCTGCAATTGCCGCAGCCCTCCTGCTTCTTGTGGTCGGGAAATGGTATAGCCGCAGCCTCACCGCCACGCGCAGTTCCGAAAAGAACGCCAGCCCGGGACGCCCGCTCTCCGCCCGGCTAGTCCGAAGAGCCCTTGTGATACTTGTCATCCTGCTGTTCTCCAAGTACTTCTTCACAGCTTCGATGACCAGTTACTTCACTTTTTTCCTTATGGACAAATTCGCCCTGAATGTCAAGTCATCGCAGTTATGCCTCTTCGCATATCTGGCCGCCTTCGCCGCAGGGACAGTCATAGGAGGGGCGCTCGGCGACAAGTTCGGACGCAAGCGCATCATCCTCATCTCAATCCTCGGCGCAGCACCTTTCGCACTTGCAATGCCGCACCTCACACTCGGCTGGACCATCATCATGGCGGCCATAACGGGGTTCATCATCGCCTCGGCATTCCCGTCAATAATCGTCTACGCCACTGAACTCCTGCCGGACAGGGTCGGCATGATCTCTGGGGTGTTCTTCGGGCTGATGTTCGGCATCGGCGGGCTCGGCTCGGCGTTTTTCGGATGGCTCGCGGACCGTACCAGCATCGAGTTCATCTTCCGTATCAGCAGCCTGCTCCCCCTCATCGGCATCATTGCCCTGTGGCTGCCGGATCTTGGCAAATGTCAAAAATAACTGTCTCACCCGAGACGAAAAACTGCCTGAAGCCGCGGGGCCTCAGGCAGAAGAAGCGGGTGCCGAACAAAACTATTTGGTGACTACCTCGATGACGGTGACGTCGCTCTTTCCGGAGAGTTTGACAGCCTCCTTGGAGCCTGGCTTGTAGACTGTCATGGAAGCGATTGATTCAGGCTTGATCCTGGTCAAAGCATCCTTGTCACACTTCTTGCCATCGATGATGTAGACCGCTGATGTGAGGAGTACCGTAGAATTGGAGCTGTTGTACGTTTTGCCGTTGACATTAACCTCTACATCTTCAGGATGCACTCCCTCAACCACGGTGGCGGATTTGATTTCCTTCACCTTCTTTCCGTCAGTCCCGATAACATGCATCCGCACGACTGCTTCACCGGAATTTCCCTTGGCGAGAGTGATCTTGTAGTCGCTTACCGTCTTGCCGACCAGCTGACTGCCGTCGAACTTCTCTATCATCTGTCCGTTGATGATGTATCTGTCAATTGTATCGGCCGGTGCCGCCACCATTGCGGCATTTAGGCCCAATGCGCATACCGCGCTCAAAAACATTGTTAGCATATTCGTTTGATTTTTAAGTTGTTCCCACCCAGGCATCTGTTCATGCGCGCCACTGACAATGCCTCCGGGCAGGTCTTTCTATTTCATCGCAGTTATCGACACAGCTCCACCCTCCCGGTTCATCACATAGGAGCACCGGCTCCCGTCATTCATCTCGGCTGTAAGGATGATGCGCTCTCCGTCAGGAGTTGCCGTGACTGACTTTACGTTGTCAGTGTCAAGGCTCATGATCTGCTGGATTCCCTCGGCGATTTCAAGCCCGTTGAAATCACATTGACGGGGCCTGAGTGTCACGATCAGCGCCAGCGATGCCGCCGCGGCGAGCATCAGCCCCCAGACTACGGGTCTGCGCCTGCGGGATTCCGCCCCTTGCACGAGCCTGTCAAACTCATCTGCGGCCGCATCGGAAAGATAAGCCTTCTCGAGTTCTGGCAATGTCCTGTTATCCTGTATCATATCATTGTTCCTTTAAAATCTCTTTCATCTTGCGCCTTGCCTTTGAGAGCAGAGACTTTATCACGGATTTGTCCTTGCCGGTATTTGCCGACATTTCATCCAGCGACCAGCCGGTCTCCTCGCGCAGCTGCGTATATTCAAGTTCCGAGGGGGTCAGGCTCCCGTACATCTCTTTCCGGAGCGCTGCGGCATCCCGGGCATCGACACTTTCCGTCGCAGACAAACCGCCAGGGAGGACATCTCCGGCAATCGGCTCGGTCACGATATGCCGTCTGCGGTAATGCGAGATGCAGATGTTCTTCGTAATCTTGACAAGCAGCGCCTCGGCATTCCGCACCGGATAGCCTTTCCCGGAGAGGTTCCAGAAAGCGAGCAGTGCCTCCTGAACCACATCATCCTCATCGATGGCCAGATCAGCAGCCCGGCAGAAACGCCTTGCCAGCGCCTTAAGCCTGCCGCTGCAATCCTGTGCGATATGTCTGAACTCCTGTTCTGTCATGTTCCGTTAAAAACCGTTTCATCTGTAAGTCGCAGAAACGCCGCGAAAGTTAATGAAGTTTGTCGCAATTGTCAAAAGCCGTGTCATCAATTGCAGGAAAGGACAGCAAGTCCACCTTCTCCAAAGAGGAGCAGTTCGCAAATGACCGATAGCCAATCTTTTCCACTGAGGCGGGAAGATGAAGTTCGGTGAGCTTTGTGCAGCGCGCGAACGCGAAGTCTCCAATCTCCTCCAGACCATCGGGGAACTCTATCTTTTCGAGGTTCTTGCATCCGGAAAATGTCCTGTCGTGTATGACTGCCATGCTGTTGCGGAATATCAATGTCTTTATGCCCTCACAACAAGTGAAGGCGAGCCAATTTTTCCGCTACTCCACGCGCATATAAGTGTCGGTCTTAGGGTCTTTTACCCCAATGTCCCGGAGTGTGAGCTTGTCGGATGTCAATGTGAGCACTTCCGATCGCTGTGGTTTCTTCGCATGCTTTTAAATTCGGAGACTGTCTTTTTGGTCAGCATATTCCCGAACATCTTCGGAAAGCCCTTCGGCTGTTCCAGAACTTCAGAGCGAATGGATTTCGCATCGTAAGTCTGTGTCAGCACACCGCCTTCGCAAGACCATTTTCCGCTGCATGAGACCAGCATTTTGACTGTGGACTTCTGCCCGCTGCCGTCATCCATCGACATTTCCATTACAGTCGCATTGCGGAAAGCACCATCCTCTGAGAGTTTAAGCGTGTCCGATACAGTCATCTCAGTTCCTTTCTCGGAAGCAGAATCGACCTGCACCCAAACTCCCTCCATTTCCTGGGCCTTGAGGCCTGATGCCACCATCAGGCAAATCAAAAAGACAATTGTTACCCTCATACTAACTGATTTTTTTGAAAGATACGAATTATCCCTGACTCCTGCTACTTCCGGCAGAGGCCGCCCCGACCTCCATGGGCACGCCGTACAGAAAACGGCCCTCTGCTGTACGGCAACCGCGAACCGCGAGGCCAAGATTTGCAAATCTGATTCTTCTGTCCCATATTTGCACCGCTGAGCAGCCTCAGCGGAGCAGGCTGCACCATTAAAACTTTCAGAAAATGATGAAAAACTTCAAAGAACGAGAAAGGTTCTGCAACGCGACTTTTCTCTCCGGCGGACCGTATTGGCACGTCTACACTTCCGGCAAAGAAACACCGCTGATTTTCAGCACCAGAGAAGAATTTACCCTTGCCATGAATATGGTGGCGCAAGCCCAGGCCAACACCAGTGTCACGTTACTCGCATTTGAAATCATGGGTAACCACTTCCATTTCGTAATTTCGGCAGACAAAGAACAAATCCTCAACTTCTGGAATCTCATACGCAAGAGGATGATAAAACCGTTTCCCTTGATAAAAAACGTAACCCCGTCACTGAAGCCCATCGATAACTTGCAATCTCTGAGAAACAACATCGTCTACACCAACCGCAACGGCTACGTTGCCGACCCTTTGCACACACCATTCAGCTACCCTTGGGGCACAGGGCGCTACTATTTTCAGGATTTCCCGACAAACCATCGTTATGCTGAAATCCATTCAGGCCAGCGCAGACTCATGTTCCGCGGACGAGAGCCGGAGCTTCCTGGAAATTGGGAAATCATAGACGGCCACATCTGCCCATCATCATTCTGCTCAATAAAAACAGGTATGGCGTTGTTCCGAGACGCGCACCACTACTTCTCTCTGGTCAGTAAAAATGTGGAGGCATACACCGAGATCGCAGCCGAGCTCGGTGACGGAGAGTTCCTCACTGATCCCGAGCTTTACAATCAACTGGCAGCGATCCTCAAAAAAGAATACGGGGCAGCTCCCCTCAAAGACCTCAGCCGACAACAGAAGTTTGATCTTGCCATCAGACTACGGCGCGACTTCCGTTCCTCCAACGCGCAGATCCGCAGGATCCTGGCCCTCAGCCAATACGAAATCGATTCACTTTTCCCATTGACCGCATGACCGCCATGACGCGAATCACCTCAACTGCCACATTCCGTACAAAAAACAGCCTTCTGCTGTACGGGAGCCCCCCACGAAGCCGTCCCGTACAGAAAACACCCCCTTTTCTGTACGAAATGCCCCAAAAGACCCCCGCGGTACAGAAAACACCCCTCTTTCTGTACGGCAGCGTAGTGGAGCGGATCTGTACTGGAGACAAAACGAGCGACGAAACGAACAACGAAACGAGCGACAACGCGGCACGCAAAAAGCCGCCCCCGAAGGGACGGCCTCAAGCAATTCATAGTAAGAAACTCGCTTAGAACCTGTAGGTGAATCCCACCTTCACCTGTCCGATGGCACCAATGACATCGTTGGCGCTAGCACCGAAGGTAAATGAAGAGGCGTTCTCCTCGTAGGTCTTGTCGTCGTTTTTAGTGTATGAGCCCTCATAGCCGAGGGTCAGGAAGTTCAGCGAAGTCTCAAGGCTGAGGTGCTCATTGACAGAATATGTCAGCACAGGCAGCACATGCAGACCCCATGCAAGCACAGGATTGTTGTCAGTGGAGATGTTGCCGACTTCAGTCTTGCCGGTGGTGCGTCCGAGCCCGAGATTGACCTCGCTCCAGAGGCCGAAGCTGTTCCACTCGGCGAAGCGGTAGCGGGCATAAGGCTGGAGAGCCCATGTGAAGCTTGACTTCTTGGTGTCGGCGAGAGCCCCAGGAGTCGTGTCCTTGTCGTAACCGAGCCCGAGCCTTGCACCCGCAAGGAAGTTGTCGGCGAAGTACCAGCCGACATTAGGAGCGACGGTGAATCCGACTTTGGACTCTTTGTCAGTCTTGGTGCCGTTGGTAGTGGTGTTGCCGCCGTTGAAGTTGAGTCCAGCGCTGCCTCCCACGAAAATCTGGGCATTAGCGGTGAATGTCATTGCTGCAATAGCAGCGAGAGTAATGATTGTCTTTTTCATAATTGATTGTGTGTAAATTAAATTGATTCGAGTTTTGATTCTATTCTTGATTCTATCTTGTCGATAAGGAGCCTGTAGTGGTTGCGCTCGCTGATATCCATGATGAACGCAGTGATGCTGTAGAAAGCAAACTGAACGACGAGTCCGATGATCTGCGGGCGTATCATGTCCAATGTACATGCAGCGTTGTTGATGTTGTTGAAACCCTGGATCATGAAGGTGGACGGGAATATGTAAGACACCGCCTTCCAGAACGGAGGGAAAGAGCTTACAGGCCATGAGCATCCGCTGAGGAACAGACAGAGCGAAGACATGAACAGCAGCACCACGAACACAGTCTCCCTGTGATGAATGAAGCGGCTGAAAGTGAAGCTGAAAGATACGCAGGTGATGACGAAAAGCAATATCAGCACAAGCAGATCCACGAGCATACCCCGCTGCGGCATCCCGAACATCATCGGCACCAGCATGAGTCCATATACGGCTATCCCTATATATATCAGAGCATAAGCACTTGCCCTTCCGATAAGCGAACCGTCATGCGTGGCACCGCCTTCCCTCATGGAGCCGTTCATCACGCTGACGCCGTAGAACATGGTCTGCTGCACGACGAGGATGAGGGCCGCCGAAAGGAAGAATATCAGGAATGACATGTTGGTGTTGAACGGTATCTCCTCCTCGACAGGGATGGCGTTGATCATCTGCCTGATGCTCTCGTCGGTCATGCCCTTCGCAGCATATCGGGAAGCCTCGATCTGCCCCATCTCATCGATCATGACATGGTTCACAGCCATGGTCAAGTCCTTGTAGTAGAGGAAGCTGGACATGTCGGCGTAGGTAGAGACTGTGGCCTGTTCCATGCCAGCCAGACGGTCGCCGTAATCCTCCGGGAAGAGGACCACCCCGTGCACCTTCCGCTCCTGCATCAGCTGCTCGGCTTCCTGCATCGTGGCACATCGGTATGCGACTTCCACTTCGCGTGTCGCGTCCATCTTGCGGATGAAGCGCCTGCTGTCCTGACTCCGGCTGAGGTCAACCACGGCCACAGGCATGTCATCCACCGTGCCCTTGCTGTAGACGAACCCGTACACCAGAGGGTATATCAGTCCGCCGAGCAGGAAGATGATTGCCACATAAGAGTCGGCGAATATTCTTTTGAGTTCCTTGATCATATCGCGTAATTCTGATTAAGCCAAGCCCTCTTGAGCCTGCCGCTCACGCAGAGCGGGCCGACTAGGAAGAGAAGCATGCATACCATGTACAGCCACCATCCGGCAAACCCGGTCCCGAAAATGGCCTCCTGCACATAAAAAAGATAGTAGAACCTGAGCGGGAAGAGCACGGACACACCCTGCAGCGCCACCGGCATGGCCTCGACCGGGAATGTGAATCCGGAAAACGAGAACGCGAGTATCGTGAACAGGGCCGCGATGCTGAGCGCATAGCGCAGAGTAGGAAGCAGGCCCACAAGTGTCACGGCCACAGCCTCGTTGGCGAGGATGAACACCACCATGCAGAGCATCATATTGAGAACGTTACCGTTGAGCGGATACCCGCAGACCCCGAAGAGAAGCAGGTCCAGTCCTAGCCCGAGAAACAGGTAGATGAGCGTGTAGGGCAACAGTTTCCCGACCAGCGCGGTGGTGAACGAACCGCCGGCGGTGTCCATCAGTTCCTTGGAAGTACCGTAGCGCAACTCCGAACCGAGGGCGTAGATAAGCACGAAGATGATGCTCATCGCCAGAAGCCCCGGGAGGATGATGTTGTTGAGGTAGACGCCGTAGTTGGTGGTGGCGTTGCCTATCTTGTGCTCATCGACCACTATAGGCTGGATCAACCCCATTATCGCGCCCTCGGAATATCCCTTGGCCCTCAGCACCTCACGCTGCACGGCACCGCCGGTGAGAGTGACCATGGTAAGTATGTCCTTGTAGCTCAGCGCACCGCCGATGAGGTAGAGGGAGTTGACGTAGTAGGTGAACACCGGCCTGCGGTTGGCGTTGACATCTTCGTTCATCCCCTGGGGGATCACGCACAGCGAGGTGATCTCACCTGTCTGCATCGCGTCCCTCGCGGTGGTGAAGTCTTCGTACTTGATCACCTTGCCCAGCTGGGTGGCGTCAAGCTGACGGCAGAAGTTACGGGATAGAGAGGAGTTGTCCAGATCCAGCACCCCGATAGGGAGGTTCTCCGGAAGTCCCGCCTTGAAGAATGTCAGGTAGAACAGGCAGCAGACTGCCATCATCCCGACTGATCCCAGAAGGAAGACTGGTTTGCGGCGTATTATCCCGAACTCCCGCCGCATTACTTTCAAGATGCTGTTCATCGTTTACTTGTTTACGACAATGGCTGTCATTCCAGGACGGAGTCCGTCCACTACTGTTGAAGGCACTGCCCTGACCTCGAATGTCTTGGCATCGTACTGCCCTGTCTCGTTGGTTGCCCTCCAGGTGGCGTAGGACTCGCGTGCGGCGATATAGTTGACGGTGGCCTGCACGGTGGCATCGTTCAGGGCCGGGATCTTGAGTGTAAGCACCGTCCCGTTCTTGATGCTGTTGAGCTTGTCCTCACGGATGTTGAACGTGAACCACATGTCTGTAAGGTCGGTCACTGTCATGATAGGTGAACCGGTGCCCACGAGTTCCCCGACATGAGGGTAGCGCGCGCTGATGATACCGTCCACAGGGGAAGTGAGCTTGAGTTCGGAGAGGTATGACTCGACCTCCATCACGGCTCCGTTGGCCTGGTTGACAAGGGCTATGGCTGCGGCCTTGTCTTCCTCGCGGGCACCTTTCACGGCCATGTCGTACTGGGATTTGGCCGCCTGGGCTGTGGCCTGTGCGGCGTTGTACTGGGCTGTGGCCTCGTCAAACTTCTGGTCACTGATGACCTTCTGCTCGTGCAGACGTGTGGCGCGGTCCAGAGTCTTGCGTGCGATGTCCTCGCCCACGAGGGCTTTCTGCCAGATCTCATAAGCACCGGCTATCTCCTCCTGACGCGCTCCCTTGTTGGCTTTGTTGCGCTGGGCTGAAGCGGCTGCGTAGACGGCCTGGGCCTGGGCGAGCTTTGCCCTGACCTCAGGGGAGTCTATGTCCACGAGGGTGTCGCCCTTCCTGACCATGTCGCCTTCCTTGGCATAGAAGGCCTCGATGCGTCCCGGCACCTTGCCTGACACGCGGTACTCCGTGGCTTCGGCTTCGCCCTGGATGAGGGCCGGCTTCGGCTGAGAGAAGATGATTCCAAGTACAGCGACTGCTGCGATGAGAGCAACCAGAACTATTATCCCCAAAAGGAGGTTGCCTTTTTTCTGAGTCTTTTCCATTGTATTGTGTTTTTTGATTATCTGTTGATTGTCTGCCGGTTATAGCTTGCCGGTCATAGTCTGCCTTCAGCTTTTGCGAGGTTGACGCTGCACATCTGGAGTTCAACTCCGGACTCGATGACTTCGGAATGGGCCTGAAGCCAGGCGGTCTGCGCCTGGAGCACCACGTTGGATGCTATCATGCCCTCGTTCCAGCCTGCCGTGGCCACGCGGAGGTTCTCTTCGGCGTTGGCAAGGTTGCTCTCGGCTGTGGTGAGTTTCTCAAGGGCCTCCTCCTCCTGCTGGCGGAGCTGGGCGACCTGCAAGGAGATCATCTGCTTGGCGTCGTCAAGTTTGAGGGCCGTCATGGCAGCCTCGGCCTTGGCCTTGCGGGTCTTGTTGAGGGCCTCGCCTCCGTGGAAAATAGGGATTGAGACCACTACCCCGGCTGTCAGGAAGTCACCGTATTTCTTCTGGAAACCGTTGAAGAGGTTAGGGTTGGTGACTATATAATTGGCTGTCACGGCGACTGTAGGAAGCATATCGGAGCGGGCGATGTCAACCTTGCTCTTGTAGATGCCCTGGGCCAGCTCAAGGCTGCGGATCTCGGGACGTGCCTCGTAGATCTGCTCATCTGAGAGTTCTTCGGTCATCTGCGGCTGCGGAATCATGTCCAGAGACTCGTCCGCAAGGGTTATCTCGCTGTTCAGAGGCAGGCCGCACTCCTTGCAGAGAAGCATCTTGGCTAGTGCCAGACCGTTGTTGGCCTTGGTGAGCATCATGTCCGCCTCGTTGGCTTTTACCTTGATAGTCAAAGCATCGGATGGCGTCGCAAAGCCTTCAGCGATGAGGGCATCGGTATCTTTTTCCATCTGATGAAGAAGGCTTGCGTAGCCCTCAGCCAGACGCTTCTTGCCGGCTATGGAGACTATCTGCCAGTAGGCCTGCTCGATGTCCACGAGGACTTGTGCATGTTCCTGACTGTACTGCTCTTTGGCGAGCTGCTCGGCGTAACCGGCCATCTTGTTGGCCGCTGCAATCTTGCCGCCCATATATACAGGCTGCTGGAGGGAAATCACGGCAGCCGTGGTGTTGCGGGTGTCAAGGGTGAGGGCCTGGCTGATCTGTCCGCCGATGGCGTTGATCGGAGTGGCGATGTCGGCGCTCTTGACGTAGCCGAGCAACTTCTGCAGGGCCGGGTCGGTCATCACTTTCTGCAAAATGACCGGATCGGAAAGGATCGCGCTGAGTTTGTCGGAGAGATCCTTCTGGAGGATGGTGCCGGCGTTGGTGAGTTCGTTTGTGGCCTCGTCACTGATCAGCTGGAGGTCCTTATTCGCATACATATAAGTACCGGACGCTGTGATCTTAGGGAAATAGTTGGCCGCAGCGATCTTGCGATCATAACCTGCGATCTCTACTTTCTGCTGCGCGGTCTTGAGGGCGTTGCTGCTGGCCAACGCCATCTGCCTGCAGTCGTCAAGTGTCAGCACCTGCGGTGCCGGTTTTTCCTGCTGCACCGGTTGAGCTGACTGGAACTGCTGTGCCGGCTGCTGAGGCTGCTCTGACTGGAACTGCTGTGCCGGCTGAGGCTGCTGCGCCTGCCCGCTCAGAGGAAGCACCGCAAGCGTGCCTGCAAGAATGATGATGATTCGTTTCATTTTATCGTTTTGTTTTATCTGTTTTCGTTTTGCGTTTTTGCGTTTTGCGTTTTGCGTTTTGCGTCCCCCCTCCCGGCCACCGAGATTCATTTCTCTCTTCTCGCCTTCCGTTTCCGTCGGCGGCTTCCGGAACCTCTCCATCCATCCGCTCCGTTTTCCTCCGGCATCACCTTCCACAGGCTGCCGTCCGCAAGCGGGACGCAAGGACAAGATTCAAATTGTTTACCGTTTGTGAGTAAAATTGAATAACAAAACGGGTGTGTAATTATACAAAAAGTCTAAATAAGCGACTTTTTAATAATTTTTGCGTACTTTTGTAAAAAACAGGACATGCAGAAATATCGCGAACTCACACTCCGGGAACTGAGACACAAGTTCCCCGTGACCCCAGTCACTGACGAATTGTCAGACGACATCTTCATAGCCGAACTCCGCTATGCGTCCGAAATGGAAATCATAAAGCATCCCTGCCGCTTTGATGGCTATCTCGCCTTTTTCTGTTACGAAGGGCACTTCGACATAGAGGTCAACCTGAGAACATTCCAGGTCCGGGAGGGTTCGCTTTTCCTCTATACTCCGGGCAACATCGTGCGCGTGTCCGACATTTCACCCAAGGAGAAAAAAAACGTGAAATTTCTCATCATAGCTGTCTCCAACGGGCTCATGAGGATGACGCACTTCGACTTCAACAAACTGTATGACGAAAGCCTGAGGCTTCTGGAGAACCCGTGCGTCGTCATCGGTGACGAAGCCCGAAGCATCTGCAAGAAGTACCTTGACCTGATAATGGAAATCTGCGCCATGAACCTCCCAAACAAGAGGGATGCCGTCTCCTCGCTGATTTCATCAATCTTTTACCTCATGGGGGCGCTTTGGGCTGACAAACTGTCAGAGGCGAAACAGAAATCGGAAGAAAACCGGTCCGTGAGATCAAAAGCCATACTTGAGGATTTCCTTTCCCTCGTAAGGGACAACCACAACCGCGAGAGGGGTCTCGCCTTCTATGCCGACAAACTCTATCTCACCCCGAAGTACCTTTCGAAGCTCGTCAAGTCGGCAAGCGGCAAATCCGCACACGAATGGATAGACTCCTTCGTTATCCTCGAAGCCAAGAACATGCTGAAGTATTCCGGGATGAGCATCAAATCGATAGTCTGGGAACTCAACTTCCCGAACCAGACCACCTTCTACCGCTTCTTCAAGGCCCAGACCGGGATGACTCCATCAGAATACCGCAAAAGCTGACATCCCCTCACTCCAGCTACCCATGCCCCACGCTGCGAACTGCCCCCGTGCGCACGGGGGCAGTTCGGTGCGCACCAGGGGCTTTCGTGCGCACGGCGCTGAGTTTTTCCTTGTCCCGTGCGCACCAGACGGCTTTTCACGCACGGAATCGACTTCGTGCGCACGGGGCGAAGGCAGCCGGGGCGAAGGCGGTCTGGGCAGGTGTTATGGGATGAGCGCAGAGCAATGTCCTTCAGGTGAATGCGTCAGGGAGAGATGCGGAACCTACGACAGATGAAGCGGTGGCGGACAAAACATTATCAATCAGCACTTTAAACGTTTAGCCTCCACAAATATGGGCATAGGCCATATCGCTTTACGCCTCAGTATCAGACACTTATTCGCCACCGCTCGCAAAATTTAGATGAACATGTCGGAAGCATCGGCCTTTTGTCCGGCCAAAGGGCGTTTCTCCGGACAAACTGCGCCTAACACACCGGCGCGGTCGCGGGACTTTGCGCCTGCAAAGTCGGAAAGCCGCGCTTGCGCAGCAAGCGCAGGGGTTCGAGGATATGCCCCGTGATAGAAAGATATGCCCCGCAAAAAAAGGAGCCAGGCCCGAAGACCTGACTCCTTGTCGGGATGATCCGACTCGAACGGACGACCCCCACGTCCCGAACGTGGTGCGCTAGCCAACTGCGCTACATCCCGTCATAAAAGAAACCGCCTCGGAGAATCGACCGGCGGAAGTCCGCCAGACCGGTCCAAGACAGATTCCGGGAAATTACTCTTTATGCAAGTTTGTTGATGAAGACTGCGATGCCGCTCTTGAGATTGGAAGCCTTGTTCTTGTGGATAAGTCCGATCTTGGCGAGCTTGTCAATCATTGAATAGACCTTCGGAGCGTTCTTCTCGGCTGTAGCCTTGTCCGTGGTGTTGCGGATGTCACGGATAGCGTTCCTCGTGGTCCTTGCATAATACCTGTTATGCATTCTGTGCCTCTCGTTCTGACGATCGGCCTTCTTTGCTGAAGCTGTGTTTGCCATTATTTTATCTTTTAATATTTTGTAGTGGGTAGGAGAATCGAACTCCTATTGCAAGAATGAAAATCTTGAGTACTAGCCGTTATACGAACCCACCATCCTGCTCCCTATCGGGCAATACCGGATAGGGAATGCAAATATAGAAATTATTTTAGACTTGGCAAACTATTTTTCTTCCTTTTGGAGCCATTCCCATGAATAAAGCAACGATTCGACCTGACGCAGGTACTGCCTCTTGTCATAACGCGGCGCATACACAAAGGCCTCGGCCACTATAATGTCCTTGCCGTCAGGGCTGTAGAACGAGTGCGACACGAAAGGTCCTCCCATGAAGTCGTTCTTAACCTCCCACATCCCCCGGGTCTGCACGATGTCGCGCCCGCGGTACTTGAAATACTCGATCATCGGGGTGAAGTACTCGCTGGTGGTCATGTAGGTGTTGTCAAACATGCCTGGGACGTTCTCCTTGAGGATCTCGTTGCGGTGACGGATGATGTTGGCCGAAGAGAATGGATGGTCCTTCTCGGCTGGATAGCGGTACACGAACACGTCCTGGTAGACATACTGCTTGTCATCGGCTATCCAGTAGAAATCCGGGCTGGCCTTCTTGATCTTGTATCCCATCGGGAAATGCGGGGCGCCCCCGAACTCTTTGGATACAGCCTCGTAGATGCCCTTCTCCTCATAGAGAAGAGTATTGCGGATCACCCTGTCACGCTCGGCCTGCTCTATGGTCCTCACTATGAGGCTGCCTTTCTTCCGGAGCAGTTCCACCGCACCGTCGGCATCATAAGCAGCAACCTGTATCACGCACTGCGGCTGCGACCAGACATCCTTCCGGAAGAACACCCCGGCGGAATCGATCTGCGGATCGATCTTGAACAGGAGCACATTGCGGTGAATCTTGAACATATCCGAGTCAAATCCCGTGGGCGTCACGTTGACAAGGGTATAGAGCGGCTCTCGTTGAGCCAGATAAGGGCACTCGTCAGCTAGAAGTTCGCGCGTGGTGTTGCCCACGCTGCCCTCCCAGTCCGCCCTGTCAATCACCACAAGCACCTCACCGGCCTTGCCGCTGACACTCGGCAGAAGAGCCTTGGTCCCGCCCTTGCAGCCGTTCAGACAGACGGCAAGCAATGCGGCAAGAAGAAAAAAGTTCGAAAATCGTCTCATGATATTCAATAGTTAAAGTATTCTAGCCAAATCATTTCCGAATGCAAGGAACATAAGCGCAAAGAGCAGGGCCATCCCCACCAATTGCGCCGCCACGAGGAACTTCTCCCCCGGCTTGCGGCCCGAAATCATCTCATATAGAGTGAAGAGGATGTGACCGCCGTCAAGCGCGGGAATAGGGATCAGGTTCATCACCGCGAGCATGATCGAGAGCAGTGCAAGGATGTTGATGAAGCGGTACCAGTCCCAGGTCGCCGGAAAAACCTGCCCTATGGCGATGAAACTCCCGACGGACTTGTACGCCCCCGTCGAAGGACGCACCAGCAACCCGAGATCCCGGACATAACCGCCTATAGTGCTGCCTGTCAACTTGATGCCGGCCGGTATCGCACTCAGCAGGCTGTAGTGCTTCACCTTGACGGAAGGCATCTCCATATACACCCCGATCCGCCCTGAAGTGTCAACCCTCACCGGCAGGGAAAGCGTATCTCCGGCCCTTACGACGGTGGCAGCTATGAGGCTGTCCTTCATCGCGGCAAGTACGGGGCGCGAGTCCTGGAGGTACTCCACCGGCTTGCCGCCGAATGCTATGACCCTGTCACCATGCCTCAGCCCGGAAGAACTGTTGGGCCCTGCCGCCACCGAATCCACCACGAACGGCACGGCCAGATCGAACATCATCGGAGAATTGAGGACCTGCCCTATCTTGGCCTGGTCAACATAAATGTCAAGGGTGTCGGTGCCGCGAAGAACAGTGACCTTGCCCACATCGCGACGTGCAAGGTCGGCCTGGAGCATGGCGAAGTTGTCCGGAGTGTAGTCGTCGAGCTTCAATATCCTGTCCCCGGTACGGAAACCCATCTCGTAAGCGAGGTCGTTGACATATATGCGGCTGTCGCTGTTGGAAATGTATGACTGGCCCCACACCGCCATGATGAAGATGTAAGCCAGGACGGCGAATATGAAATTGTTGAGCACACCTCCCGCCATCACCAGAAGCCTCTGCCAGGCCGGATGCGAGCGGAACTCCCATGGCTGCGGGTCGCGCCGCATCTGGTCGAGGTCCATCGACTCGTCAACCATTCCGGAAATCTTGCAATAGCCCCCGAAAGGCAGCCAGCCTATGCCGAACTCCGTCCCGCCCCACTTCCAGCGGGCTATGGCCTTGCCGCCGATGTCGAAGAAAAGGTAAAACTTCTCGACACGGATGCCGAATATCTTGGCCCAGGTGAAATGCCCCAGCTCATGTATGAGGATGAGCAGGGACAGGGCGAGTATGACCTGCAGGGTCTTAATTAATATAACCATCAGCTATGGATGCTATCTCCTTGTTGGTCCGGAAAATATCGTCAAGTCCCGGGTCCGGGACAAAATTCAGGCCAGCCAGGCAGCGCTCGTTGATCTTGGCGATGTCGTAGAACCCGACCAGCCCCCTCAGGTAGGCCGCCACAGCCACCTCGTTTGCCGCATTGAGCGCGCACGGGGCATTGCCGCCGCGGCGTATGGCCTCATAAGCCAGCTCCAGGCAGGGAAAACGCCTCAAGTCCGGAGCCTCAAAAGTCAGGCTCCCCAGCGAGGCGAAATCAAGCTTGCGGTTTCCCACGGTGAGCCTGGACGGAAAACCTAACGCGAACCCTATCGGCTCCCGCATGTCAGGACAGCCCAGCTGCGCGATAACAGCCCCGTCCACGAACTCCACCATGGAGTGTACCACCGACTCGGGATGAACAACCACGTTGATCCGCTCCGGACTCATGTCAAACAGCCACTTGGCCTCGATGACCTCGAAACCCTTGTTCATCATGGTGGCCGAGTCTATTGTCACCTTTGAACCCATGTTCCAGTTGGGGTGCTTGAGGGCGTCGGAAGCCGTGGCGGCGGCAATCCTGGCCCTGTCCCAGGTACGGAACGGGCCCCCGGATGCGGTGAGATGAATCTTCTCGACCTCGTTGCCCTGGGCGGCGAGCAGGCACTGGAAAATGGCCGAGTGCTCGGAGTCCACAGGCAGAATCACGGCCCCGCAGCGCCGCATGGTCCCGGTCACCAGAGCACCGGCCGCGACAAGGGTCTCCTTATTGGCAAGGGCCACGATTTTCCCGGCTTCAAGTGCGGCAAGCGTCGGCCTGAGCCCGCTGAACCCCACCATCGCGCCGACCACGATGTCCACTGACGGCATGCGCACCAGTTCGCACAGGCTGTCCACCCCGGACCACACCTTTATATCATGACTGTGGAGAGCATCGGCCACCTCACGGTATCTTGAATCGTCACATATCACCACATTCGCGGCATTGAACCCGATGGCCTGCTTTATGAGCAGATCGGTGCTCCGCCGGGCCGAGATGAGCTCGACCTCGAAAAGATCGGGATGCTGCCTGATGACATCAAGCGTCTGTGTGCCGATGGAGCCGGTGGAGCCGAGTATAGCTATCTTTCTTTTCAAAACGGTATATTCTAGAAACTTATGAACTGTACAGGATTGAGCGGCTGCCCGTCCAGCCAGAGCTCGAAATGCAGGTGGCCCTTGCCCGTGGCCGCATCCTCCCCTCCGGAAAGGGCAAGAGGAGTTCCGGCTTTGACGTCATCCCCCGGACGGCGAAGGGCCTTGAGGTTGCTGCCGTATATGCTGATGAGGTTGTTTTTGTGCTGCACCATCACGACATAGCCGAGCTCTTCACTCCAGCCCGTGTAGATGACCACCCCGTCCAGCACCGCCCCGACTATGGTGCCGGAAGGCGCGACGATATCCACCCCGGGATGGGTCACGCTGTCAAAGCCCTCGGAGACGACCCCCTTGACAGGAGTAAAAAAGTGCAGCCCCTCGACCGGCAGGCTCTTAGCAGCCGGGGAGTCACTGACCCCGAACCTCTCCTCCGCCCGGACCGTCTCGCGCAGAACCGAATCCCTGCGGGAGAGTTCCTCGGCGGACTTGTCGGAGAGGTACCTCAGGGAATTGCCGCCGATGAGGCTGTCCAGGCTGAGCGTGCTCTCGCCGGAGAGCACACGCGAGAGGTTCTCCGCATACAGATGCCAGCGCGTGACGGCGCTCTGCAGGGAATCGATCTTGATGGCGTTGGCAAGTGCGGTGCGCTTGAAGTTGGCGTCAGGATATCCGGGAATTGTAAGCCTGAGAGGTGTGAAGGCTATGATACAATATATAAGGAGGACTATCACGACGGCGGCTGTCACGACGGAGTATATGAGGCGCGGTCTGGTGAACAGCACCGTGCGGATGCTCCTGTGGGTGTCATTGTCCACAAGCTGGAGCCTGTAGAGCCTGTGTCTGCCGTCCGGATTTTGTCGTCCCATACTTTTTAATTAATTTCGCATGATGAAAAGGTCAATCGGGATAGACTATGGCAAAGCCAGAGTGGGGGTCGCAGTGAGCGATCCGCTCGGCATCTTCGCATCCCCTCATGAGACCGTTCCTTCTGCAAAGATAATAGAATATCTCCAAAATTACTCCCGTGGGGAGGACATCGGGATCTTCGTGGTCGGCTACCCGCTCAATCTCAACGGGGCCCCGGCACAGTGCGCCCAGGATGTGGACAAGTTCCTGGACAAGCTCCAAAAGGCCTTCCCCGACACACCGATAGCCCTGGAGGACGAGAGGTTCACCTCGGTGCTGGCACACAGGGCGATGATCGACGGCGGGATGAAAAAAAGCGACAGGAGGGACAAGAGCTCGGTGGACAAGATCAGCGCGGCAATAATTTTGCAGAGCTACCTCGACAAGCAAAAAAATCAACAATGATACAACCCATATACCTCTACGGTTCCGGGGTGCTGCGTGAAGTGGCCAGCCCCGCAGACCTCAACGACAAGGAAAGCATCTCCACTCTGGTGACAGACCTTTGGGAGACCCTCGCGGCCTCGGAAGGCTGCGGACTCGCCGCCCCACAGATCGGGGTCAGCAGAAGAGTGGCCGTCGTGGACGGGGACATCATGTCGGATGTCTACCCCTACCTCAAGGGATTCAAGCGCACGTTCATCAACCCCGTGATACTCTCCGAGAGCGAGACCGCGTGCGAATACAACGAAGGGTGTCTGAGCGTGCCGGGAATCTACGCCGACGTACGCCGCCCGGAAACCATTGAAGTAGAATACTATGACGAGAACCTCGAGAAGAAGGTCGAGAGCTTCGACAAGTTCGCAGCCAGGATGATCCAACACGAGTTCTCGCACCTCGACGGGGTGCTGTTCACGGACCTTGTGGCCCCTGTGCGCCGCAAGATGATCTCACGCAAACTCCAGAACATCGCCAAGGGCAAGGTGGGCACATCATACAAGTCAAAAATCAAATAATAAAATGGGAGCATTTCACGCATACGACATAAGAGGAATCTACGGCAAGGACTTCGACCGCACGACAGCCTACAAGGTGGGCTATTTCCTCCCTGAACTTCTCAAGGCTGACAAGGTGCTGGTGGGACGCGACTGCCGCGTCTCATCTCCGGAAATCCATGACGCGCTCATCGAGGGCATCTGCGATGCCGGGGCCGACGTGTACGACATCGGCATGAGCACCACCCCGATGGTATATTTCGGCACGGCCAACTACGGCTTCAAAGCCTCGGTCCAGATCACCGCGAGCCACAACCCGGCCGAATACAACGGCATGAAGGTGAGCCGTGAAAACGCCCTCCCGGTGGGTCTGGACAGCGGCCTGGGGCAGATCAAAGAATGGATCGACTCCGCAAGGCCGACCCCGGTGGCGGCAAAGCGCGGCAGCGTGCACGGAATGGACATCCACGATGACTACATCAACTTCATGAAGAAGTTCAAGGGCGACTGCAGCAACCTCAAGCTCGCCTTCGACCTCTCAAACGGCATGGCGAACCTCTTCGCCAAGGAGATCTACGGCGACGAGCCTGAATACATATTCGACACCATAGACGGCCGCTTCCCGAACCACGAGCCGAATCCGCTCGTGGCGAAGAACGTGGAGCCGCTCAAGGAGCTTGTACGCCGCAGCGGGGCCGATGTGGGCATCATATACGATGGTGACGCTGACAGGGTCATGTTCGTGGACGACAAGGCGAGGTTCGTGGCCCCGGACCTGATAATAGCCCTGATGGCCCTGTATTTCTGTGACGAGCGCGGCTTCAAGAATCCGCGTGTCCTGCAGGAGATACGCAGTTCCAAGGCTGTGGGAGAGTTTCTGGCGAAATACGGTGCAGATCTTTACACCTGGAAGGTGGGACGCGCGTTCGCAGCGCCCAAGCTCCGCGAGATTGACGGTCTCTGGGGCGGAGAACTCGCCGGACACTATTATTTCAAGGACTTCTTCTACTCCGACAGCGGCCTGCTCTCCTCGATGATCGTACTGCGCATAGTCTCAGCACTCAAAAAGAAGGGCATCAGACTCAGCGAGCAGATGGACTCCATGACCAAGTACTTCAACTCCGGCGAGGTCAACTTCAAGATCGAAGACAAGGCCGGAGCCATGAAGGCCGTATGCGAGCACTTCACCGCCCAGGAGAAACCGCTCAAGGTCATGGATTTCGACGGCTACCGCCTCGAATATCCGGACTGGTGGTTCAACATCCGCCCGTCCAACACGGAGCCGTACCTGCGTTTCATCTGCGAAGCGCGCACGGAAGAGATGCTCCGCGAAAAAGTCGAAGAGACGGTCAGTCTGCTTGAGAAGGATTTCGGAGCGGTGAGGTCATAATGAAAGCACGGATCTCCCTACTCGCCCTCTTGCTGCCCTCTTTAGTATATGCCCAGCAGACAGGTTCTGCCGGGCGGGCAGCACTATCAAGCCCGCAAACGGGCATAAAGCACCAGATCGAACCGCCGGCGGTGTCTATGATTCCGGAGGACTACATCACCGAACCGGGTTCGTTCAAGAAAGGCAACGGTGCCCCGGTGGACACCCTCGACATCGGCGACGGGTTTCTGCAGATAGTGCTAAACGATGACTACACATGGAGCTATGTCAAGAACCATAAGAAGATGGCCCAGTCCGACATCTTCCTTGACTCCTGGACGGAAAACACCATCAACCCGTATATGGGTGTCAATCTTTCCGATCTCCCCTACCGCAGCACCATCTGTCTTGTGGACTCGGTGAGCAACTTCGTCTGCCCCCGGACTGGTCAAGTATATTCCAAGTTCGGTTACAGACGCCGCCGCCGGCATCAGGGAGTGGACCTCCCTCTGCCCACCGGAACTCCGGTAAGTGTCGCATTCGACGGTCGTGTACGGTACTCAAGTTACGTCAGAGGCTATGGCAATCTCGTGATAGTCAGGCATGAGAACGGGCTTGAGACTTTCTACGGGCACTTGTCCAAGCGTCTCGCGGAGCCTGGACAGTGGGTCCGGGCCGGCGAGATCATAGGGCTGGGCGGCTCCACCGGCCGTTCTTCAGGACCGCACCTCCACTTCGAGACCCGATACAAGGGCTACGCCTTCGACCCCCAGTGGATAGTGGATTTCGAGAAAGGCGAACTCCGCAAAAACGTGTTTGTGCTGCGCAGGAGCTACCTCGACCCGTCATCCCGCTATGTACCGGAGTCGATTGACGAGGAGGAGGAAATCTACTCCACCGACGAGAAGATCATAGAGGAGGAGAAGCGCATCGCAGCGGAGAAGGCTGCCGAGAAATGGCACACCGTCCGCTCCGGAGAGACAATCTCAGGCATCGCCCACAAATATGGCAAGAGTCAGGCGGCCATCAAAAAACTCAACCCGGGCCTGAACATCAACAAGATCCGTCCGGGCCAGAAGATCAGGGTCAACTGACTCCGCCACTGCCCTCGATTGATCTCCAGTTAAGTAAGCGGTAAAAAATACGTTGCCGCAGATTTGGCAAAGATTTTTGAGGATCGCTTCGCTTCGCGCTACTTTTCTACGCTCGGCAGAGTCAAAAAAAAGTTTTGCCTTTGCTCTCGCTTGTCGAAAAGTTTTCTTTTTCAAGAATGAGTGTGCCGGTGGCACATGACTGATGAAAAAAGAAATATAGACCAAAAAGATTGCCTGAGGTGATGCAAGTTATTTTTTTAAAAATTACTAAGGCTTAGTGGTTGCTCAGCGCTCGCACTTCGTCCTCCGACAGGCCTGAGCATTCGTTGTCATTTCCCGCACTTCGTCTTCCTTGAGTCCGGAGTATTTTGCCACGGTCTCCGCCGGGACACCGTCTTCCAGCATCCGCCGGGCAATGGCGGATTTTTCTTCCGCCTTGCCTTCAGCTCTGCCTCTTGCTTCTCCGATGGCCTTGCCTCTTGCTTCCCCAATGGCTTCGCCTTCCGCGAGACCTTCCGCCTTTCCTTTGGCTTCGCCTTCCGCCCGGCCCTTGTCCATAGCGTAGTCGTAGCGCAGTGCCAAATCAAGTTCTGTAACCATATCTTTCTCGTATAAAATCCTCTTGTCGACGGAGAAGCCAGCCAGCTCGCAGGCATCGGTGACGCCCTCTGCCAAACTGCTGTGACTCAGCTCCTCCGGCAGGGCTTCCATCACCCCGCTGTGCCGGAAGAGCCAGAAGAGCGCATCCCTGTCGTCCACGCACTCGGCAGCACTCTTTGTGAACCTCTCCAGCTCTGCATCTGGGTTGGGTAGATTGCCGGTCCTTTTCAACTTTCAGTCCTCAGAGATCAGGACTGGGTATTCTTTGCCAGTTCTCGTACCTCGTTCTCACCTAGGCCGGAACACTCGGTGATGACATCGATCGGAAGTCCAGCCTCCAGCATCCGCCGGGCAATGGCGGATTTTTCTTCCGCCTTGCCTTCAGCTCTGCCTCTTGCTTCTCCGATGGCCTTGCCTCTTGCTTCCCCAATGGCTTCGCCCTGTTCGCGCGCATAGTCGTATTGCAGTGCCAAATCAAGTTCTGTAACCATATCTTTCTCGTATAAAATCCTCTTGTCGACGGAGAAGCCAGCTATCTCGCAGGCATCGGTGACGCCCTCGGCTAAGCTGCTGTGCCTCAGCTCCTCCGGCAGTTCCTCCATCACCCCGCTGTGGCGGAACAGCCAGAACAGCGCATCCCTGTCGTCCACGCACTCGGCGGCGCTCTTGTTGAACCTCTCCAACTCCGCAAATGGGTTTGGGAGATTGTCGGTCCTTTTCGACTTTCAGCCCTGCAGAGATCAGGACTGGGTATTCTTTGCCAGTTCTCGCACCTCGTCTTCCTTGAGTCCGGAGTATTTTGCCACGGTCTCCGCCGGGACACCGTCTTCCAGCATCCGCCGGGCAATGGCGGATTTTTCTTCCGCCTTGCCCCTTGCCTCCCCGATGGCTTCGCCCTGTTCGCGCGCATAGTCGTAGCGCAGTGCCAAATCAAGTTCTGTAACCATATCTTTCTCGTATAAAATCCTCTTGTCGGCGGAGAAGCCAGCCAGCTCGCAGGCATCGGTGACGCCCTCTGCCAAACTGCTGTGACTCAGCTCCTCCGGCAGGGCTTCCATCACCCCGCTGTGCCGGAAGAGCCAGAAGAGCGCATCCCTGTCGTCCACGCACTCGGCAGCGCTCTTGTTGAACCTCTCCAGCTCCGCAAAGATACACAAAATAGTGTCGGGCGCAACTTCTCCCGTGCGGCTCTCGATGAAGCGGTAGCAGGAGACTATGTTGT
>ERZ808240.213-NODE-213-length-79959-cov-4.326930_pt1 | contig 79959 bp, 65 predicted proteins | sample MGYA00521084_ERZ808240 | MGnify/ENA primary metagenome ERZ808240 (study PRJEB31516, sample SAMN03275571) | gut metagenome | biome: mammalia-associated habitat; material: feces | host: Papio cynocephalus | place: Kenya | collected 2012-08-06 ...
ATTCTCTGCCATCGGCTGGCTTCTTGGCATCGCTAGGAATCTTCCATGTCTTGCCATCTAGGACAGCACCGTCAATCTTGCCGTTCCGGCAGAGGGCCCGGATCCGTCTTTCCGAGATTCCCCATCGCTCAGCTACTTCTTTCGTTCCGATATACATATATGTCACCTCTATCGGTACTATTGTACTTTATTATCGGAACAATATCAATTATCGGTATAAGACGATATTAGTTATCGGAACAATCTAAAAAAGGAGGAAAGAGTTTGAAAACAATCATATTGGCAGACGTCGATTTCTACCCGGTCATCCAGCCGATACTGGAAATACTCGACGCCATTCTATGGCCAGCGATTGCCATCTTCGTGGCCGTAGGGAGCATCTACTGTATCTTCCTTGGAGCGAAGATATCCAAAAGCGACGAGAAGAATTCGAGAGAGGCAATTTGGTCCGAAAATAAATCCAATGATAAAAACAGCTGCTCAAGATCGTTAATGGATGCGCGCCATTGCTCTTTTCGCAAGTTGTTGTGTGAAGAATAAACCGCAGATCATTTGCCCCAAAGGTTTGTTCAGTTTCAAATGATTCGAGACAAAATCGCTAAAGAATAAAGGCATCCTGGCCCTGCAATGATTTTGGCAAAAACAAAAAAGGGGATGCCCCCACACGCCTAAATCGGATCACCCGAGGAAGACGCCCAAAGAGACGGCCTACAAGATAAAATGCCTCCGCGACCAGGCGAAGAGGAACGGCTGCAGCTCGGTGGACATCTGGGTCAGGCTCAACGGCTTCGAAGGGTGCCAGGCGTCGTACTCGACGGCTCTGAGACGCCTTAAAAGGCTCGATGGCCACGAGCCTTACAAGAGGAACAGGAAGGAAAAGCACGACAAGAAGTGCCACACCCCGGAGAACCCCGGCGATAAATGGCAGATCGACGTGAAATACGTGCCGTCCGAATGCAAAGCCCCGGGCCTCGAGGGCAGGTTCTACCAGTACACCTACCTCGATGAGGCGACCAGGAAGAGGCTCCTCCATTACGCCAGCGAGCCTTCTATGCACGAAACCGTCGAGGGGCTCAAGAAGGCGATCGCCTTCTTCGGATACAAGCCGAAGGAGATGCAGACCGACAACGGCTTCGAGTTCTCCGACAGGGCGCGCGCCAAAGGGGGCGGCTTTTCCGCCGTCTACAGGGACGGCCCGAATTTCCTCGAGCGGTTTTGCCTCGAGATCGGCGGTCGCCACAAATTCATCCGCCCGAGGGCACCCGAGCACAACGGCAAAGTCGAGAGGAGCCACAGGATCGACCAGGAGAGGTTCTGCAGACCCCTGAAATTCTATTCCCTCGCCGACCTCGCCGCCCAGGGGGCGAGGTGGAACAAAAGGTGCAACGAGACGCCGAGGATGGCGCCCAAAATGAAATCCCCGAACCAAGTGGAGATTGAAAAGCTCAGGAAACTGATGCAAGGTACAGGCGAGGTCAGACGCCAAAAGCTTCTCAAATGTTTCACATCAATTGGAGAATTAATGCCTCGCTTCGAACCGAGGATTTTTCTTATTTGATTAATCTTTTGAAGTAGCAAAAAACACTTCGATCGCCGACAAAAAGGGAACTCTATGTCATCTAAACTTGATTACGTAGTCCGCTCATTATCGAGAGGGACAAATAAGAAATACGAGACGTATGTTATCAATTCCATCTGGAACAAAATAAACAACTCTGAAGTTGAGTTTGCAACTCAGCAATACGTCAAAGACAGCGAAGGAAACACCCGATATATCGATATGTATTTTCCGCAAATCAAATTCGCTATCGAAGTCGATGAATGGTACCACAGCGGCGACGGTCAATGTCTTAGAGATGGTGCAAGAGCCGAAGCGATTAGAACCGCTATATTGGATTTCACAATCGCGGATAGCTTTTCTGCCATTACATTTAAACGAGTGAAAATTTTCAACGATGATGGCGGAGCAAAAAGCATTGAGCAGTTAAATCGTTCAATCGACCAAGTAGTATCGGAAATCAAGCTTGCTTTAGATAACCTGGGACAACCGATCCGTTGGGATTATGATGAAGACTCCAAGATGGCGAACATCCTCAAACGAGGATATCTCATGCGTGGAGATAACCTAACTACCATGAAGAATATCATCCACGTCTTTGGAAAAGACCTTCGCGGTTGGCGAAAATCAACCTATCCCATAAACGGGGTGACGATTTGGTCCCCTACTCTTTCCTTTAACGGGTCCGACAGAAACGGATGGATAAACACCATAAACGAAGACCTATCTATCGTTTATGAGAGCGGAACTGGAAAAGATGGAAAAGGGAAAAATCCTGGAGATGCTCAGTGGGATCTAGATCATGCGACTAAAAGAGTCGTGTTCTTAAAGTACAAAGATGCTTTAGGAAACAAATATAGAAGGTTCCTAGGAGTGTATATGTGCGGCGGTTATGACAACGAGAAGAACGCTGAAATTTGGAAGCTCACTTCCGATAAATACGTTCTATAGAAAAGGAGAAAGGGCTACGGAAAGCAGATACAGCATACCGGACTTTTTCGATAACATAGAGATTAAAGGGGATACAATTAAAGAACCCGGCTTCTTTGGAAAGACTCCCTTTGTTGCAATTGCACGGGCAACCTTAAGCTAGACGCTCTAGACAAAGCGACCCATGTTTTTTGCGCAAAGGCCATCCCCCTGGCCCATTGGCTTCCCGGCGCTGCGCTTAGGGAGAAAGAAAACGCCCCTTCCGGGGCGCTTGCTCCCTTTGGTGCGGACAACAGGACTCGAACCTGCACGGAGCGAGCCAATAGATCCTAAGTCCTACATATCCCTTTCCTTAATTTGGAAGACGAAAGACTACTCGATAGGAACAGGACGGAAAAGAGCGTATTTGTTTCTGGCCCAAAGTACTAGAAAGAATGCCAACAACTTGCATACATTGGCTTTTGCGGACGGGCTGCGGGCAAAGGCGGACGGCCATGGTAGGCCCTGCTTAAGAGCTTTTCAATCAACGGCGTTCCACCCGTCGGAACCGCCTTCGTTCCTGAGAGAGCTATAACAAAACAAAATGTGGATTCAATAGGAAAAAGCAAAGATTTCATCGAACTTTTTTCGATGTTCGGATCGTGTTCTATTTAAGGAATGTAGGCCCATTGGTTTGCTCAAATTAAAATTGATTTAAAGAGCAATTAATTAAGACTATATTTTTGTTTTACTCGCTTAGTTTCTTATAGCCTTTTCTGATAATTTCGGACATTTTCTTTCTTCTAATGGATAAAAAGCTTTCATACTCCATATTCTCCCAACCATTTGGCAGCGCGTGCTCTTCTTCCATTTTTTCGATTTCGTTTTTGCTTTTTCCGCTAATGAGTTTTGGAAAGTATGCGCTTGGTGCTTCATCGGAAATATCCATGTTGTCTGTCCATTCGATAAACGCATAGTTTGCGACTTGGTTGATTTGCTTTTGCTGAAGCCTCAAGACATTCTGCAAATAAGCCTTTGGGTATAGGTGATGAAGCTCAACGGCTTTTCTCGATCCTCGGGCCCATTCTTGGTATAAGGTGATGGTCGACATATTCGTTTTCGAAAATAGGACGTGGGATTCCAGAATATTTTGCGATGCTATATACGATAGGAACGCTGGGGATTTGCTGTTGGTTGTTTCAAGACCGCCAAATCCGATGAGGGTAATGTTGAAGAAATCATCCGTTAGTACGCTCCGGGACAAGGAATCGAAATACCCTTTAAAAGCGGATACGGTTTTCTCTTTTGGAAGATTTGCCATGTCTTGTTCCATTAACGATTCGAATGATCCACTATATCTAGAACTTAAAGCGAAAAAGAAAATCATGTTGGCCACGATGGTTCTTAATTCGGATTCGCTGATATTGAAATCATATTTTCCGATTAAGTAAAAAGCATAAGCGTAGACAATGTTTGTTTTTGAGGCGATCAGTTCCCTGGTTACGAATCCGGCGCTTTCTATGCATTTGAGAAATTCACAGAAATTATTCCGATCCAGCGTTTTGAATAAGTGATCCTTAAATTCGTCGAAACGTTGGTTTCTTAGTTCTTCTGAAATTGCACCTTTCTTATCAAAATCGGCGCCATGCAGAAGCTTATAGGCATATTTAAGTCTCGCTCTTCTAAAGCCAAAAGCCATGGCTGTTCGAATGACGTCCTGCGGATCGAAGTCAACGATTGGATTGCAAATGTCTTTCCTGTTGTGGCCATTGTGCCTTTTGGTATCTTGGCAAAATTCTTCAATGAGCTTTCTTCCCTCATTCCAATGGACAGATATAAGCGTCAAAATGAAGTCGGATTGATTCAATTGGGTTCCGCCGGAATTGATGCTGACGAATATGTTGGCGACGTCTTCTTCATCCGCCTCTGAAGTAATGTCTAAGGTTGGGATGATATATTTTTTTAAATTAAGAAGAGCGCTAATCCCTTCAGATATTTGAGCGGTTTCTTTGTCGGATACCTCGGATTCACCTTTTTTCTTTCTGGATTGGTTCAGTTCGGAAATATACTCGTTGGTCAGCGAGTACGAATTGCTTTGAAACGCCTTGGAGATGTCTGCGATCCATTCGGGACTTTTGGCAAGGGCAATCGTAGAAACTTCGCATGTGCAGGTTAAGGGATTGAAGGCCAATACGATATTCTTTGGCTTGAAGTTGGAGTCAACAACTTTAACTCCTTTGATAACGGAGAACAATGAAGTAAGCCGCTGCTGGCCGTCGATAATAAGCTTACTAGGCGTGGAGTAGCCGTGCTCGATTTTTCCGATTTGCTTTGCTTTGTCCGCGTTCGGAGATTGCCATGTGATGACGAATCCAATCGGATATCCCTTGAGCATAGAATTGAATAAATCTCTGACTTTGGAATCCGTCCAAACAAACGGGCGTTGAAGGTCTGGCAAACCGGTTGAGCCAGTTTCTATTTCGCTAAGTAGTGCTTCGACCGAAAGGTCCGCCCTTGAATATAACATTCTCCCCATAAATGACTCCTCGTTTTTGCCTTGAAAGATTATACAAAATTGGGTTCTTGGATAAAAATAACTAGATATTGATACAGATGTTGAAATGTAATCGGGCCTTTTGGCAAAAGTAAAAATATGTTTTGGACACAAATGACGGAAATCGACTGTTGTATCCTGAAATAGGATCACAATAGTTTGCACTGGTAACCTTAAAGCAGACACTCCAATCAAGCCACCAGACAGAGCGACCCATCTTTTTTACACAAAGGCCATTCCCCTGGCCCATTGGCTTCCCATCCTTGCGCTTGGGGAGAAAGAAAACGCCCCTTCCGGGGCGCTTGCTTCCTTTGGTGCGGACAACAGGACTCGAACCTGCACGGAGTGAACCAATAGATCCTAAGTCTATCGCGGCTACCAATTACGCCATGTCCGCACGATCGCCCTTTTAAGGCGGTGGTAATTGTAACCCATTTTCTTCTTTTCTCTATGATTTCTTTCTTTCTCCCTGGCCCAGGGAGAAAAAAGGAAGGCTCGTGGTATAATCGGACCGCATCATGGAAAATGGTTCCTCTTTGAAAAATAACCTCCGCCTTGCGTGGGATAGAACGCTTTCCTATTTCAAACGCCACGGAAAGTGGATCTGCTTCGCCTTGGGGTGCGTCGTTTTTCTCTATGCGGTTTATTTCGCCTTCTGCTTCAAAACCTCTCCGACCTACACCAGCGCCGATGCGGGGTATTGGAATATCCGTTTGATCCTCTTCCGGGTTTTCTGCGGCTTGTTGGACGCTGGGATCTTTTGCTGGGGCATGTGGCTTTACGCCAAAGGGAGGCTCAATGCCCGGAGCGCCTGCGTCCTATTGGCCTTTTTGGCCATGTCCACGGCGATGTGCTATTCCTTCTCGACCCCCATTTGGGATTATGGCCGCCACTGGAATCAGCACGACGATTATTACGCCTCAACTTCGGGCCAGTACCTTATGGCCGACGGGACCCTCGATGGGGGATCGGGCCATTTTGGGCTCATCATGACCGCCTTCCGGACGGGGCGGGTTCCCGAGATCATCTACCGCGACGGGGCCTATGACTTCTCCTTCTCCGCCGTGGGGGAGAGGTATCAGCCCAAGACCTTTTACATGGCCACCGGCTTCTTCATGAAGCTGAATTCCCTTTTGATCCACGGGGCCGAAGGCAACGTCGACATCAATTCCTACGCCATGACCAATACGGAATGGGCCCTGTTCGAGGCCAACCGCATCCTTTGGACGGGCCTGGTTTGGTTCACCTATTACTACGTTTACAAAGCCCTGAAGGCCTTGGGTTTGAAAGGGAAGGCCCTTCCCTTGGCTTATGCGTGCATCGTTTTCTGCCCTATGTTCTTCTTCTTCGCCAACTGGGACAACAACGATGGCATGTCCGCCTTCTTCGGCTTCGCCGCCTTATACCGGGCCATCGTTTTCCGGAAGAAGCGGGACTGGAAGAGCTGCTGCCTCTGCGCCTTGGACATCGGGCTATCCATGTCCTGCAAGCTCGGCGGGGCGATCGTCGCCTTGGCGATCCTCCCGATGCTTTTGATCGCCTTCCTAGACGCGGTAGCCGAAAGCAAAGGGCAAGGGATCTCTTTGCATACCCCTTGGATTAAGCTCCTTCTGCAGGGATTTTGCTTCGCCCTCATCGTCTTCCCCATCGGCCTTTTTTGGCCCATCTACAGCAAAATCCGCTTCGGGCAGGACATCTTCTTCTTCTCTGACGCCAAAAACCAAAGGCTCCTCATCACCATGCCCCTTTTCCAAGCCTGCTTCCTATGGCCCAACGAAGAGACTTTTTGGTCCATCTTCGTCTATCACTTCCAATACCCGAATTGGGACATGGTCCAAGACGTTTCCTTGACCAGCAACGTCTTGAAGAAAGCCCTCTACAACGAATACCAATGGGGCCATTCCTATTGGCAGCTCTCCGTCCTTTACGCCTCCGCGGTTCTGCTGGTCCTCTATGTATTGGCCATGATCCCCATCCGTTTTGTCTTCTTCCTCATCCAAAAAAGAAAGCCGGCGGACTGGAGGAAGAGCCTATCGATCGCCTCGATCCTCATCGCCAATTGGGGGTGGATTGTTTGGTTCGTCCATCAGTCCCCCTATACCTGCAATTGCGATATCCGTTACATCCCGACCTTCCTTTTGGGGTTCGGCGCGCTTCTGGGCAGCGACGTCCAAGCGGGGGAGGGCATCTCCAACCCGCGGCTAGGCAAATTGAACTCCGTTTTCCAAATCGGTCTTGTTTCTTGCTTCGTTATGGCTAGCATTGTCGCATACGTCAGCGTTTGCCCTTGGTACGCGCCGCTGCATGTGTAAGGAGGAGACCCATGGACGAAATCGCCGTTTTGATTCCTTGCTACAACGAAGCCATCACCATCGCCAAAGTGGTTTCCGACGCCAAAAAATACCTTCCTAACGCCACCGTTTACGTCTATGACAACAACAGCACCGACTCCACCGCCGAAGAGGCCCGGAAAGCCGGGGCCATCGTAAGGAAAGAGACGCGCCAAGGCAAAGGGAACGTCGTCCGGACGATGTTCCGGGACGTCGACGCGGAAGTGTATCTGATGGTCGATGGGGACGATACCTATGGGCTGGAGACCGCCCCGGAAATGGTCCGCAGGGTCAAGCAGGAGAATGCGGACATGGTCGTGGGGGACCGCCTCTCCGGGGACTATTACACCGAGAACAAGCGCGCTTTCCACAACTTCGGGAACGACCTGGTCCGCTTCCAGATCAACCATCTTTTCCACACCCGCGTCAAAGACGTCATGACGGGGTACCGCGCTTTCTCCTACCGTTTCGCGAAGACCTTCGCGATCTCCTCCAAAGGGTTCGAGATCGAGACCGAGATGACCGCCCACGCCGCCGACCGGAATCTGCTCATGTCGAGCCTTCCCATCACCTACCGCGACCGCCCGGAGGGGAGCTATTCCAAGCTCCATACCTTCCGCGATGGGTTCAAGGTGCTCAAAACGATCGGGGGGCTATTCCGGAAATACCGCCCCATGGCGTTCTATTCCTTGTTCTTTTTGCTCTTCGCCGGGCTTGGGATCGGATTCCTGGTCCCCGTGTTTTTGGATTATCTGGCCACGGGGGAAGTCGCCCGCTTCCCGACCCTCATCGCCTGCTGCTTCTCGCTTCTGGTCGCGATCCTCTGCCTTTTCAGCGGCTTCCTGTTCTCCACGCTTCGGAGCCAGGACAAAGCCGAATTCGAAAGGTCCCTCATCCAAGCCCAAAGCATGCTCGATTTGAAGAAGGGTCAGAAGTTGTAAGCGAAGAAAGCTTCTTTCAGGCGGAGCAGCAACCCGAAGCAATTGCCCGCTTTCATCCCGTCGAAGGAATCGAAGGATAGGCTAAGGCAGAGGAAGGCGGAAACCCCTAGAACCAGGAAGCTGCCCCCGGCGACCCAGTTCGCCGCCGGCGTGTCCTGCGTCCTTTTCTTTATCTGCAGCAAAGCGAAGGCTGAGCCCAATGTGGCCAGGTGGAAGAATTCGATCAAGTAACGGGGGCATACCCCGGCTTTGGAATAGGTGGTGAAGGCGAAGAGGAAGAGGAAGGCCGGGAAGAGGATCCCCATGGCCTTCTCCGCTTTGCCGGAGCCCTTCCAAAAGAAGAAGGGATTGAGGAGGGACGCCCAGAACAAAGGAATCCCCAAAAGCCCATAGTACCCCGTGACGTAGGGGGCCAAGGAGGTGGTCTCGAAGGAATAACGCTGCACGGAGCAGGAGAGGTAGGGGAATTCGTCGTAGAACACCCCGCCTTGGCAGAAGAAATGGAAGAAAGTCGGGAGCAGCTTCTGCGCGGAGTAGGTCAGGTTCCTCTGATCGGCGACGTTGAGCTGATAGGATTGCCCGAATTCGAGGATCGAATCGAAGCGCGCGTAATTATATAGGCAAGCCAAGGCGGCCCCCAATACAAGCACCCCGAACATCGGGGCGAAGTCGATGAGCTTCCTCTTCGCGGGGACGCCTTTCTCCAAGAGGATCGCAAGCAAGAAAGGCAACGTGATCAGCAGCCCCAGGAAAAGGTTCGGGCGGGTGAAGACGAGGAAGACGAAGAAGAGCCCGGCGAAACCCAGGGGGAGGATGCGCAGGCGCTTGCTTCGATATGCCTGCAGGACGAAGGCGAAGAACAGATCGAAGAAGGCGAGCCCATAGATGTCGGGGACGTGGTAGATGGCCTCGTGGCAGCTGCCGTCTTTCCATGTGAAGGCCAAGATCATCATCGAGGTCGAAAGCCCCATCGCGGAGAAGAAGGCGTACTCGATCCAGTTCACCTTCTTTTGGACGAGGCGGAAGATCTCTAGCAGCAGCAAAAGGAAAGCGGGGATCAAAAAGGCCATCCCAAACGCTTCTAAGCCGAACGCGTTCAACGCGTACTTACCCCCGGTCAGGAAATAGAAGGGGAAGGAGACCAGGATCACCGGCATGGGCCCGTAATAGGAATAGTACTTGCCGCCATAGAAAGCATGGTCCCAGTAATAGGAGACGCCGGCTTGGCTTCTTTGGGATGGGCTCCAGGGGTTCTCCAAGGCGAGGAGCTTGGGATCGACCTCCAGATCCAAGTCGACCCTCCCTTTTTTGAACGCGTCGAAGAGGGAGACGAAGATGTCGGTTTTTCCGGTGGAAGAGGTGATGTGGGCGTGCAGATCCTGGGCGGAGATGGGGTAGGGTGTGGCAAAATCCCCGAGGTTCATCATCGCGTAGGAGAAGACCCCGATGAGAAGGATGGAGGCGATTCCGCCTAGAACCAGATAAGGGGTTTTGCCGGACAGGTCTTTGCCTTTCTTGGAGGCGAAGTAAGGCAAATAGCAGAAGAAGAGAACAAGGCAGGAATAAGCCCCGAAGCGAAGGGGCGAATAATGGAAGGAGAAGGGGACGTTCAGGGAAAAGGAGGATAAGGTCGCGCTTAAAGGGGAAGCGTAATAGCCCTTTTGGAAGGAGAAGTCGACGCGGTAGGCCTGGATGGGTTCCTCCTTTTGTCGGGGCAGAGGCAGGATGTTGGAGTTCCCGTTTGAAGTATCCAAGACGTAGCTGCCGCTGGAAACGAAGGTCGATCCATCCACGGAATAGGAGACCTTCGCGCTGATCGTCGACCCATTTTGCTCCAAGAAGAAAAGGCCGATGTTCTGAGGCTTGTCCTCCCGGCCCCAAGAAAGGACGAAGTAAGAGCCCTCATGGAGCCGGAGCGACCCATCCTCCATCGCCTCATAGTTCCCAGACAGGGAGGAAGAGAGAGAGGAATATGGGAAGGGATCCCCCTGCATCGGATAGGCTTTGGCGTTGCAGGCGAAGCTCTCCAACAGGATCCCAAGCATCAATAACGAGGAACAGATGATCTTCCTCTTCGGAAGGTCCTTCCCCCTGAGGGAGAAGAAGCGGTAGGGATGGACGAAGCAAAGTAGGAGGGAAAGGAAGAAGAAAGGCAAAGACCCGTTTGGAAAAGGGTAGCGGGGGAAGCAAAAGAAGAAAACCAACGCCAAAAGGAAGCCGAAGCCGAACGGGATCCCATAACGGATCCAATCGCCTTGGGAGAAAAAAGGGGCGGTGGATTTTTGCTTTTTCCTTTGGACGAAGCGGAAGAGGAAATGCAGCAGGAACGCCGCGGAGCTGCCGATGATCCAACTCAAGAATGCCATGGCCGAATTATCCCCTCGGGGATAAAGAGAAGCAAGAAGCTCAAAAGGAAGAAGACAACCCCGTTTCAAGTGGGGTAAAATCAACAGGCTATGGAAATCAAACAATACCTTGCCCAAACCCTGAATCTGGCCCTTCCTCAGGTCGAAGCCGTCTTGAGGCTTTTGCAGGAGGGGTGCACCGTCCCCTTCATCGCCCGCTACAAAAAGGAAGAGACGGGGAACATGTCCGATGTGACCCTCCGCCTTTTTGAGGAAGAGAAAGCCAAGTTCGAAAAGCTCGAGGACCGCAAAAAGACCGTCTTAAGCAGCATCGAGGAGCAAGGCAAGCTCACCCTGGAGCTCAAAGAGGAGATCCTCTCCTGCTCCGTTTTGTCGGTTTTGGAGGCCCTCTACCGCCCCTATAAGCCCAAGAGGAAGACCCGCGGGAGCATCGCCAAGGAAAAAGGCCTTGAACCTTTGGCCCGCTACTTGATGGACCAAAAGGGAAGCCTAGCTGAGCTCCAAGAGAAGGCCGCTTCCTTCGTGGATGAGAAAAAAGGCGCGAAAACGGCGGAAGAGGCCCTTCAAGGGGCGAAGGACATCCTGGCCGAGGAGATCAGCGACGACCCCGATTTCTATCTCTTCGCCAAATCCTACATCAACCGTTCCGGGAAGCTCGAAGCCAAGGAAACCAAGGAGGACGTCGATCAGAAATACCTCAATTACGCCTCCTTCTCCGTCCCCGTATCCAAAATCAAGCCCTATCAGACCCTGGCCATCAGCCGCGGGAAGAAAGAGAAGAAACTCACCTCTTCCTTCGCCTACGACGAGATCACCATCCACAACCAAATCGCCCGGACCCTCATCAAAAGGAACAGCCCCTTCGAGGGGGTTCTGCGGGAGGTGATCGAAGACTCCTACAAACGCCTGATGGGGCCTTCGGTCGAGAATGAAATCGCCAACGACCTCTTCCAAAAGGCCGAGGATATCTCCTTGGAGCTTTTCTCCAAGAACCTCAAGCAGCTGCTGCTTGGCTCCCCTTTGAAAGGCAAGAAGATCCTCGGATTCGACCCGGGCTACCGCAACGGGTGTAAGCTCGCCCTCATCAACGAATCCGGGGCGGTGCTTTCCTCCTGCATCATCTACCCAACCGTCGGCAGGGAGAGGGAATCCGAAATGAAATTGCTATCCCTCTACAAGGAATTCGGCTTCGACGCGATCGCCTTGGGCAATGGCACCGCAGGGAGGGAAAGCGAAACCTTTTTGCGCAGCTTCTTGGATAAATACAAGCTCGACCGCGTCACCATCACCATCGTCAACGAGTCCGGGGCCTCCGTCTATAGCGCCTCCCCTTTGGCGATCAAGGAGTTCCCCAACATGGACATCGAGGAACGTTCCTCCGTATCCCTTGCCAGAAGGCTCCTCGATCCGATGGCGGAGCTGGTCAAGATCCCCCCGGAGGCGATTGGGGTGGGGCAATATCAGCACGACATGGACCAAACCCGCCTGAAGCAAACCCTCTCCGCGACCACGATGGACGCGGTCAACGAAGTCGGCGTTTGGGTCAACACCGCTTCCGCCTCCTTATTGAAATACGTCTCCGGGCTCAATGAGAAAACCGCCTCCGCGATCGTCTCTTACCGCGATGAGAACGGCCCCTTCTCCTGCCGCAAGGATTTGATGAAAGTCAAAGGGTTCGGCGAAAAAGCCTTCCTCTCCGCGGCCGGCTTCCTCCGCATCGAGAACGCCAACCCCTTGGAAAAGACCGCCGTCCATCCTAAGGATTACGAAGCGACGATGAGCCTATTGGGGATTTTGGGCGTGCGGCTCAATGAGCTTGGCAGCGAGAAAGCCACCAACGCCCTCAACCAAATCAAAGACGTCGCCTCCCTTTCCCAAAAGCTGGGGATCGGCTCCTACACGCTGTCCGATATCATCTCCGAACTCAAAAAGCCCGGGCGCGATCCCCGGGAAAAGGCGACTTCCGCCGTCCTCGACAGCAAAGTGCGGGACATCAAGGACCTTGCCGTGGGCATGGTGCTCAACGGGACGGTCCGCAACATCTCCGACTTCGGCGCCTTCGTCGATATCGGCGTCCATCAGGACGGATTGGTCCACATCTCCGAGATCGCCAATCGCTTCATCCGCCACCCCAGCGAAGACCTCGCGATGGACCAAATCGTCCGCGTGAAGGTCATCGGCGTCGATTTGAACCGCAAACGCATCTCCCTTTCGATCAAGCAAGTCAAAGAAGGCGAGTGAGCGATGGCGGCTTTGCCTTTTCTCCGCAAAGCCGCCTTTTTCTTCCCCCGATCGAAGCGAAGGAATGCGGCGAAGGCGTTTTTCATTGACGAATAATTCGCAAAAATCATCAGAGCGTTTTCCGTTGACGGGCGTTTTTGTTTCGGTAAATCGGTATATTTATATCGTTATTCCGGGAATCTTTGGTACAATAACCTTCATTCCAAGAGGTTTATACAAAATATGGAACAAGTTTCATGTCCGAAGATTATTGCTGTATCCGGCAAAGGCGGCGTCGGCAAGACTTCCTTGGCGGCGGTGATCGTGAAGCTTTTGGTCTCCGCTTATCCCGGCAAGAAAATCCTGGCGATCGACGCCGATCCCGCCGTTGGCCTTTCAACGGCCCTTGGGATCGAGCCGGAGAAGACCGTTGACGACGTTCGCAAGGAAGCGATCGCCGCTTCCGGCGAAGGCAAAAACGCGGTGGTGGAGGTCCTTGGCAACGCCGAGTACTCCATCGAAGAGGCGATGGTGAAGGGGAACGGGTTCACCTTCATCGCCATCGGGCGCCCGGAGGCCGCGGGATGCTATTGCAAGATCAATACCTATCTGAAAGACGTCATCAGCGAGCTCTCCGCCCATTTCGATTATGTCGTGATCGATGGGGAAGCCGGCATCGAGCAGGTCAACCGCAGGGTCATGGAAAAGGTCACGCACCTCCTTTTGGTTTCCGACCAAAGCAAGAAAGGGCGCCAGGTCGTCCAGACCATCAAGCAGGTCGCCGACGATTTGGTGATGTATGAGAAGATCGGCGTCATCGCCAACCGCCTCAGCCCCGAGGCGATGGGCGAGGATCTGGATTTCGGCGGGATCGAAGTCCTGGCCAAGATCCCCTTCGACTCGCAGCTGAGCGAATACGACCTCAAAGGGGAGAATGTCTTCTATATCCCCGACGATGCCCCCATCGTCGTGGGCGCGAAAGAAGCGCTGAAGAAAATCGGAATCCTTTGATTCCTATTTATAGAACTAAGGAGAAAAGCATGCGCGATTTGAAGCACATCTACTATTTCGAAAAGCTCCTTGAGAACTCTTACAACGAATTGATTGGAGAGGCTCAAGGGCAGGGCAGGAAAGCCATCGGCCACGTCTGCTACCAGATCCCCGAGCCGTTGCTGAATTTGCCCGGCATCTTCAGCGTCCGCTTGAGGGCTCCGAGGACGACTTCCACCGAAATGGGAAACTATTACCTGACCCCCATTTTCTGCGAAGCCTGCCGCGCCATCTTGGAGCGCGCCTTGGAAGGCGGGTTCGATTTCCTCGACGGGATCATCGCCCCGGAAGCCTGCGCGATGATGAACCGCTGCGTGGAGAACATCGAGCACCTCAATTGCTGCACCAAACCCCATTTCTTCGCCTCCTACGTCGACGTCCCGATGAAAAGCGACGACATCACTTTGAAGCATTATGTGCTGCAGATGCAGGAGCACGTTCTGAAGCCCCTCCATGAGCACCTTGGGATCGACGTCAGCGACCAGGCGATCCGGAAGGCGGTGAAAGAGCAGAACGAGCTTTCCGCCGTCCTCACGGAAATCGGGGACTACCGCAAAGAAGAGCAGCCGCGCATCACCGGCTATGAATTCGCCGTGCTCTGCTTGGCCTCTTATTGCTGCCCCAAGGATTTGATCCTCCCCAAGCTGAAAGAGACCGCCGAGGAGCTCAAGACCCGCACCCCTGAGCCCAAGGGCACCTACCGTTGCCGCGTGGCGATGGTCGGAAGCGAAATCGACGATCCCCAATTGATCAAGCTGGCGGAGGAATGCGGCTTGGTCGTGGTCGCCGACCGCTATTGCTTCGGCTCCCTGCCGGGGCGCCAGGTCATCGAACTCAACGACGAGGAAGACGCCTTGACCCAGGTCTGCCGCTACTACATGCAATCGGGCCAGTGCCCGCGCTTCCTGACCACCGAGAAAGTCAATGAGCGCCACGCCTACGTCGACCGAATCTGCAAGGATTACCACGCCGACGGCATCATCATCGAGCAGATCAAGTTCTGCGACTATTGGGGATATGGCCGCGCCTTCATGAACGCGGTCATGCAGCACCAATACGGCTATCACGTCCTTTCGATCGACCGCCCCTACAACGTCGGCCAGTCCGGGCAGTTAAGAACCCGCATCCAGGCTTTCATCGAAGCGGTCGAGATCAAGAACATCCAAAAGGAGAAAGGAGAATAACATGGGCGCCAAACTCAATTCCGAAAAGCTCGGCAAATTCAACAAGCCCGGCAAAAGGACCGCCACCCGCCGCGAATGGCGCGGGTTCAAGGACACGATGTACGACTTCTCCCGGTGGCTCGCCAATTTGATGGTCATGGCCAAGTTCATCATGAAGCCGACCACCCTCAAAGCGGCCTTCACCTACCGCTGGTTCTCCAACTACATGGCCGCCTTCGATTACATCGACCGCCACGTGGAAGGCGTCCGCGGGCCGCAGCTGCGCATCGCCCACACCGAATACGATTCCATCGTAGCCCACCTCACCCAGACGATGGACACCCTCTTCAAATGCGACAAGCGCATCGGCAACAAGAAAGGGAAATACGACGAACTGAACAAGAAGCTCGTCATCATGGACGAGAACGGGATGATGGTCATCGCGACCGGCTTCCCCAACCTCAAGTTCCTCTCCAAGGAAGTCCCCGCTATCTATACCGGCAGCACCGTCGCCCAAGACGGCGTATTGCATTACATCGAAGCCGCCGAGGAATTCCAAATCCCCAGCGACGTCTGCCCGATGCCCTGCGCCGAGCTTGGCTGCGCCATCGAGGAGGACTTCCCCCTCTGCGGCGCCTGCGCCATCCACTGCAACACGACCTGCGATGGCTCCTTGATGGGCAACCAGATCGAGGATCGTCATGACCACATCCCCTCCTTCACCATGGCCGCCCCGATGCGGCACCAGCAGAAATCCGTCCTGCAGTATTCCCGCGACCAAGTCGTCGCCGCCATCCACTTCATCGAGGAGCAGACCGGCGAGAAGTGGGATTGGGACGCCTTCGCGCGGAACATGAAGACCTACAACGCCCAAAACGCCCTCTTCGAGCAGTGGCTCGAGATGAACAAGACCCCCTATCCTCAGATCGTCGGGAACAACATCATGCTTTACCGCGACGCGGAGTACATGGTCATCTCCGGGCGCGATCCTTCCTTCTTGAAACTCGACCAGAAAATCACCAAATTGGCCCAAGACGGCTATAAGAACAAAGTCATGGTCGCGAAGGAAGTCCGCCACCGCGCCATCGTCTGGGGCGTCCATGCGCAGTATTACACCGCCTTCAACCAATGGCTCGCCAACTGCTGGGGCATCGTCACCCTCTGCGACATGCTGAGCTTCACTCTCACCAAGCCCATCCATTACGAAGACCATGAGCAGGCTTTGCTGGATTTGGGCGAGTACAACATGAACATGATCATGCGCAACCACAGCAACGGCGGCTACGAGGTCGGCGTGGAGCAGCTGTGGCAGTATTGCGAGGAATTCAACGCGGACACCGTCCTCATGTATGAGCACATCGGCTGCAAATCCATGGCGGGTTACCACGGCCTGATCGAAGAAGAAGGCCGCAAGAGGGGTATCCACATCATCTGGGTCTACCACGCTTTGATGAATCCGACCAAAGCCTCCCGCAAAGACATGAGGAACGACGTCAACCGCTACATGAAGACGGTCCTCCGGGAAGAGCCCTTAGATCCGAGCTTAGTCGATTTCGACGATACATCGCGCTGGTAATGCGCTGGAAAGGAAACGAACATGAAATATTATGGCGGCTGCGACGCAGGGTCCACCTACACCAAATGCGTCATCCTCGACGAAAACGGGAAGATGGTCTCAAGCGTCACCCTCAAAAGCAAAATCAACACGGTCGAAAGCGCCAAGATGGCCTTGGACGAAGCCATCGCCAAAGTCGATGGGCTCTCCGACCCCAAAGACCTCGCTTACTTAGTCGGCACCGGATATGGCCGGAACAAAGTCCCCTTCGCCGATGAGAACATCTCCGAGATCTCCTGCCACGCCATGGGCGTCCACTTGGCCGATCCCTCCGTCACCTCGATCATCGACATCGGGGGGCAGGACGTGAAGGGCATCGCCATCGACCCCAAAGACGGTACGGTTATGAACTTCGCCATGAACGACAAATGCTCCGCCGGGACCGGAAGGTTCTTCGAAGCCATGGCTAGGAGCTTCGAAATGGATCTGGACGACTTCTGCGCCTTGCCTTTGAAAGCCAAGAACATTATCCCCATCACCTCCCAGTGTACCGTCTTCGCCGAAAGCGAGGTCATTTCCCTGGTCGGGGAGGGCAAGCCGATGGAAGACATCGCCGCGGGTCTTATGACCAGCGTCGCCAAGCGGTGCTTCGTCATGGCCAAGAAAGCCGGGGCTACCGATTGCATCGCCCTCACCGGAGGATGCGCCAAAAACGTCGGCCTCAAGCAGGCCATCGAGAAGGTCCTCCACCTCAAAGTCAAAGACCTCCCGATCGACCCCCAGCTGATGGGTGCCCTCGGGGCGGCCGAATTCGCCCGTCAGAAAGGAGGGGCCAAGGCTTAATCGATTATGGAATGGTGGGTCATCCTCCTCATCGTCCTCGGCTCCATCGCCGCGGCCGTCTTGCTTCTGTTCATCCTCCTTTTCATCGTCTATTTCTTCAATTTGGACAGCAAACTTCTCGTCCACGTCCAAAAGTGGCTTCAGCATTTCTACGACAAGCGGCCTAGAGACCGCCACCTGGAATAATGAAGGTCTACGATCCATCGATCCAAAGCGCATTGGCCTTGCTGGGGAAATTCCCGGCAAGGCCTTTGAGCCTTGAAAAGGGCTATCCCCTGGAGAAGGAGAAGGCTTTCCTCTTCCCGGAGGATGTGGCCCTTGATTTGGGCGGGCGGGAGCTTCCCTCCCCTTATCTCATTGGCTATACCTCCTCATCCTCCTTGGTGCCGGAAGACGCAATCTACCTCATCGGAGAGGACCTTGCGGGGCTGCATGGGCAGGTTCCTTTCGCCCACGTCAGCTTCCTCCGCTTCGAAGGCCAGGGAGACGAAAAAGACCAAGAGCTGTACCGCCTTTTGCGCGGGATCGAGTACCAACGTTACAGAATCTTCCCCTATGAGGCGATGGTCCGGGTCAACACCAACCGGCTTCGGGAAAGCATCAGCCTGAGCCGAAAGGCCTTGGAGAAGGGGATTTCCTTCGCTGCCTTGGGAACGCTGTTCCTTGACGCGTTCAAAAAGGAGAAGCGGGTCAAGGCGGTCGCTCAATACTTCATCACCGATCCCTCCTTCCCCTTTGCGGAGCTTGAAGGGATGGCGCGGAAAAACGAGGGCGTCACGGTCGCCCTGGACTCCATCATGAAGAAGCTTTCGATGGATTGCTCGACCTGCCAATTCAAAGGCATCTGCGACGAAATCGAGGGGATGCGCGAAGCCCATCAAAAGGCGGAGCGGAAGTTTTAGGGGGCGCGATGCGCCCTCTTTTTCGATTTTGGGGCGCTTCCTATAATGGTTTCCGCTCCTAAGGAGAGACTTTATGGACATCACGATCGAAAACGAATCCTTGCTGGTCGCCTTCTCTTCCAAAGGCGGGGCCTTGACCCGGATCTACGATAAGGAAAAGAAAAAGGAGATCCTCTACGATGGGCAAGGGGTTTGGCCCTTCTCCGACCATATCCTTTTCCCCGTGATCGGGGCGAACAATTCCTATTCCCTGAATGGGCGCGATTATCTGCTGCCGAAGCGTCACGGGTTCGCCTGGCATTCTTCTTTCGAAGTCCTGCTGGAGGAACGGGATCGCGCCTGCTTGCTCCTAGAAAGGAAAGCGGGCGAGGAACAATACCCCTTCCCCTTCCGCCTAGAGGTCTCCTACGCCTTGAAAGGCAGGGAGCTCGTTCGGACGGGGAAGGTCGTCTCCTTATCCGAAGAGGGGCTTGTCTTTCAATATGGGCTCCACCCCGCTTTCCGGATCGATTTCTCCAAGGCTTTCCTTGAGGTGGAGGAAGGGACCGTTTTGCAGGTGTTGGATAAGGAAAGCGGGATCATCCAAAAAGAGATCCCTTGGCCCTATCCTCTCCGTTGGCGGCCCATCCGGGAGGAGATCACCTCGCACGATACCTTGGTGATCGATAACCCCAAAGGAAGGATCGCCTTGGACAATGGGCTCGGGGAAAAGGTCACGTTGCGTTCCTCCTGCCCCTATTTCGCCTTATGGACGCCTGAAAAGGAAGACGGGGACGATTTCCTCTGCATGGAATCATGGTATGGGATTTCCCCTTACAAAGGGATGGAGAAGGACCTTTCGAAGCGGAAGGCCGTCAATGCGATAAAAAAGGAGAAGACGTTCCTCGACGTCCTCTCCTTCTGAGCGGTTAAAGCGATTCCGCGATCGCGCGGGCGATGACCTCGGCGATGGCCTGAGACCCTTTGTCGCTAGGATGGAGGCCATCGTAGGTCATGTCGATGGCATCGGGCGGATAGGGGTATAGCTCATCTTCCGGATCGAAGGGGATGGCGGTGTAATTGGGGTAGGGGAGGTCGAGGACCTTCCCATCGATCAGGCAGCGTTTGAACTTGACCGCGTTGTAGCAGCTGATTCCGCATAAGTCGTGGGTGTTGACGTTGACGACCCCGGATTCGCGGGCCTGGTAGAAAATCGCGTCGGAGATTTGCTTCAATTCGATTCCGTGATGGGGCTCATAGCTTCCTTTGGCGAAGTTGGAATAATCCAAAAGATAGACGAAGTCCCCTCTTTCGATGGGGTTGCAGAGGAAGATCTTCGCGCCAGGGGCGGCCATTTTGATGTGGGAAACGACGATCCCGAGGTTGCCGAGGATCGTCCCTTCGCTGCGGAAGAGGTAATCGCGCGCGGTCCCGATTCCGTTGGTCCCGCCCCACCAATCGTTGGTTCCCAAAAGGATGAGGTAGATATCCCCTGCGGGGAAAACGTCTTTGATCCAATCGGAGGTCTTCGACCCGTTTTTCCCCAGGTTGATGACTTCGGTTGGGAAGGGAAGCTCATCCTGGACGCGCCCTAAGATCCCTTTGTTCAAACGGTACCCCGTTTCATCGAGGTGATCGCAAAGGTAGAAGAAGGAATCTCCGATGGCAATGATTCGCTTGGCTCTCATGATGAAGACAAGTTTAGCATAAAGCCCGCAGAAGCGGCCTAGATTCGTCAAAATGAGAGCTTTTTGCATCTTTTCCAATCCAGAGGGAAGGGCGGAAAGTCTTTTCCGCCCCCTCCCCCAACTCCTTTATAATGGTGGGGCTATGCTATTGAGACTGACCATCGCAAACTTGGCGATCCTAGAAAACGTCGATATCCGCTTCCAGAAGGGCTTCACCGTCCTCATGGGCGGCACCGGGGCGGGGAAAAGCCTCATCATCGATTCCCTTTCTCTGCTTTTGGGACAAAGGGCGTCCAGCGAGCTCATCCGCGCGGGGGAAAGCAAAGCCACGATCCGCGGGGAGTTCTCCTCCTCCTCCCCTCGGCTGAAGGCGCTCCTTGGCTCGCTCAACGTGCCCTTCGACTCCGAAGTCCTTGCGATCGAAAGGACGATCGGGAAAAGCAAAAGCACCATCAAGGCCAACGATGTCCCGATCTCTTTGTCCGATTTATCCAAAATCGCCCCGTTTTTGGCGAATATCTCGTCCCAGTTCGATTCGGTGAAGCTTTTGAACCCCGAGAATTACCTTTCCATGGTCGATGGTTACAAAGCGAATGCGATCGCCCCGTATCTGGGGAATTACAAAGAGGCTCTCAAGCGGTACCGGGTCAAGGAGGAAGCCTATTCCGCTTTGCTGAAGAAAAAGGAGAAGCTGGAATCGGAAAAGGATTTCTATGCGTTCCAGCTCAATGAATTGAAAGCCTCTTCCCTCCAGGAAGGGGAGCAGGAAAGCATCGAGAACGAGATTTCCTTGCTCCGGAACTATAACCTCATCTACGACCTCGTTCAGGAAAGCTCTTCCCTGGTCCACGGGGACTTGCTGGAGAAGCTTTATGAGCTGAACAAAAACGTGAAGAAGCTCTCTTCCTTCCAGTCCCAATACGAGGAAGAGTCCAAACGCCTGGATGACGCCTATTACGAAGTGGAGGATATCTTCTCCTCTTTGAAGGGGAAGTTCTCCTCCTTAGACTATGACCCAGCCCGCCTCGATGAGCTGGAGCAAAGGGATTCCGACCTCTCTTCTTTGGAGAGGAAGTACAAAAAGACCATCCCCGAGCTCATCGCTTACCAAAAGGAGCTCGAATCCCTCCTTGGCAAGGATTCCACCTTCGAAGAGGACCTAGAGAAGGCCAAGGAAGAAGCCTCCTCCGCTTTGAAGGAATGCTTCGAGAAAGGAAGGGAACTGTCCTCTTCTAGGAAGCAAGTCGCCTCATTGATCGAAAAGAACCTCAAAAAGAGCTTGAGCGACCTTTTGCTTTTGGACCACTTTCAGATCCAGTTCGCCCCGATCCCGGAGGAAGAAGACCCCCTCCTTTTGACCGAAGAGGGGTTGGACCGCATCGACTTCTTGCTGGAAACCAACGTCGGGGAAGGGATGAAACCGATGGAGAAAATCATATCCGGGGGCGAATCAAGCCGCATCCTCCTCGCTTTCCAAACCATCTTCCTGCAAGCCAACCAAGTCGGCACGGCGATCTTCGACGAGGTGGATACGGGGATTTCGGGGGAGGCGTCCAACGCGGTCGCGAAGAAGATCTACGAAATCTCGCTTTCCTGCCAAGTCTTGGCCATCACCCACGCCCCCCAAGTCGCGAGCTTCTCCGACCACGCCATCCTCATCCAAAAGCGCACCTCCAACGGGCGCACGTCCACCCATCTCCATGAATTGGATCTGGAAGAGAAAATCGACGCGGTCGCTGCCCTCATCTCCAGCGGCAAGATCACCCAGAAGCAACGGGAATACGCGAAAGAGATGATCCTCCAACGGGAAAGTTAATTGCGCAGGTTTGCAAATCGGCGTCTGTGGAAAATCAAAACGCCGATTCCATCGGTGTTTTTCTTATTGCGCTTAATTGCGCGCTATTGCGGTCTTATTGCGGTATGAGTAAAATTGCGCTTGATTATGAAAAGCTTATCCAGCATCGAACTCATCATCCGCGGCTTAGCCTCGCTGAAGAAGGAAACCTCCTTTGCTGAGTTCAAAGTCAACAACGCCGATCCGGACGCGGCGGGGGAGAGGATCTCGGCTCTTTCAAATATGGCCCTTCTTTGTCAGAGGCCTTATGCCTATTTGATTTGGGGCGTTGACGACAGGACGCATGCTTTCGTTGGGACGGAGCTCTCTTTTGAGACTTGGAAGAAGGGGAAAGAAGATATCTTGGCGTATTGGAAGAACCTCCTTTTGCCATCGCTTGAAATCCAACCATATGAATTGCGAATCGACGGATTCCACATTTTGGCTTTGGAGATCCCCGCCGCGTCGCACTTTGCGACGACCTTTAAAAAACAAGCCTATTGCCGAATCGGCAGCTACACCAAAAACATCAAAGAATATCCGGCGCTGGAAAAGGAACTTTGGGATAAGCTCTCCCACACCGCCCCGGAAAGGCGGATCGTAAAATCCGGTTTGGGGTCCGATGAGCTTGATTCGATTTTGGATTTCCGTTCATATTTCGATTGCCTTTCCCTTCCGGAGCCTTCTGCCCCGAAAGAGAAAATCGACCGCTTCGTCCGAGAGGGATTTTTGATCGAGGAGGATGACGGAAACTACTGCATTACCGCTTTCGGCGCTTTGCTGTTTGGACGCGATCTATCTACCTTTGATGGGCTGGCGGGAAAAGAGATTCGGATCCTCCGCTACGTGGGGGATGATCGCCTCCAGACCAAAGGGAAAGTTTGCTTCGCGAAAGGGTATGCCGCTTCCTTTGAAGAGGCCTATTCATCCATTTTATCCGCGATTCAAGAGGGCGATGTCTTCGTCAACGGGATTCGTCAAGATCGTTATTCGTTGCCCCCCATCGCGATTCGCGAAGCCTTGGGCAATGTTTTGATCCACCAAAACCTGCTGGGCAGAGGAGGGCCTTTGGTGGAGATTTTCGCTTCCCGGGTCGAATTGTCGAATCCCGGATCCCTCAACGTCCCCGCCGATCGTTTGATCGACGCTTCGCCCAATCCTGAAAATGAGCTTTTGGCGTCCTTCTTCCGCCGAATCAACATTGGTGACACGGCGGGCAGTGGGTTCGATAAAATCGTAGGCTCTCTGGAAAAAGAGCATTTGCCCCCGGTTTGCGTGGAAGAAAGCCCATCCGGAGTCCGCGTCGTGCTGTCTTTCGCCAAGCCCTTCGACGAATATACGACGGAAGAAAAGCTGCGCGCCGCATACGATCACGTGGTTCTTCGCTATTTATCTAGGAAGCCTGCCACAAACGGCAGCCTCCGCGATCGCTTCGCTCTTTCGGAAGCGGCGAAATACAAAATCAGCCGCCTTCTTTCTTTGGCCGTGGAAAAAGGAATGATTCGGAAAAGCGAAGGGAACGACAAGAAAGAGGCCTCATACCTTCCCTATTGGGCTTAATTGCGCAGGTTTGCAAATCGGCGTTTACGGAAAATCAAAACGCCGATTTCATCGGAACTTTCCTTATTGCGCTTAATTGCGCGCTATTGCGGTCTTATTGCGGAGCTAGATGGATCGGCTCTTTTGGACGTTGGGTATTCAGCTCCAGATCCCTTTCCGACTTTCCTTCAAGGAGTACAATGGGCGCGAAAAGAAAGGAGTTCTTTATGACGACTATCCGCTTTGGAATCAACCGCGTGTGGTACGCCATCGCCATGCTGGTGATGGGGATCCTCCTCATACTCGGCGGGGTGAACGGAGCCAATACGATCACGGGGACGATCATCACGATCTTGGGCGTGATCGCCATCGTGTTCGGGATCTTCTCCATCCTCACCCACAGCATCGCCTTGGGGGTGATCGAAATCGTAGTGGGGGCCTTGCTGATTTCCTTCGCTTGGACTATCGCTTGGATCGCCTTCTTGGTGTTTGGAGCCATTTTATTGGCCTATGGCATCATCGGGCTGGCCCATAAGAGAAACATCGTCTCGAACATCATCGCCCTTCTGGTCGGGATTTTGATCATCCTGATTGGATGCGGGTGCAACTTCGCCTGGCAATTCGCGAACATCTTCTTCTACGTCGCCGGCGTGTTGATGATCGTCGATGCGGTCCTCACTTTGATAAAGCTTTGATTCGTTGTTTCCTCGGCCCCGCCTAACGCGGGGCCTTTTTCTTGCCTTTCTTTTCCGTGGGTGCAAAAATGGAACCGAACTTTTGGACAAGAAAAGAAATGCATCCGACTTTAGGGCAGCTTAAAACGATGACTATCATTAGCCCCTCATTCGATTGGGGGGGGGGTTATTATTCATTAAACCTTTCTGATTCTCCGACAAGCGGGATTCCTCTTACTTCCCTTCAGCTTGGTTACATTCCTTTGGTGGCCTTATTGGCCATCGCGACCCTTTTCGTGTTCCTTTGGCTTCTTTACGGCCGAAAAAGCTTTCGCCTCCCTTGGTGGGGTGCGTTGATCGGGGCGGTGCTGCATACCGTTATCGGGGTCGAATCGGTGATGGTTTTCGCCGCGTTGGAAAACCTCATTGCGGATGGGGATGGGGTGATGTCCCTTTACGGAGGCATCTTTTTCATGCCTCTGTTTTATTTTGTTTTTGCGAAGATAACGAAAAACAAAATCCGGGATTGTTTCGATTTATTCACCCCGTGTTTGATTGCCACTTTATTGTTCGCCCGATTGAATTGCCTGATTTCGGGATGCTGCATCGGAAAGCAAATTGCCGGGACTGGGATCCGTTATCCAACCCGAAGCATTGAGCTGCTTGGAAACGCGGTCTTTTTAGGCGTTGCCCTTTCCTTCTTTTGCAAAGGAAGGATGAAGGGGCTCCTATATCCCCTCTACATGGTTGAATATGGGATTCTTCGTTTCGTTTTGGAGTGGTTCCGCGATTCTCCAAGCGGGACCCCGTTTCATCTTGCCCATCTTTGGTCCCTGGCTTCCGTCTTCTTCGGCTTACTTTTCATAATTCCCGCGCATATTAAAGCCAAAAGGGAACGAAATGAGGGGGTATCTGCGTGAAGAAGTTTTTTAAGAGGCCCTTCCGGGCGATTTCATTCGGAGCTCTTCTTTTTTCTTTGATATTTGTGGTTTCTGCGGCGTTTGCGATTACGGCGTCGGTTGGATATGCGGCGACGAGCGGAGAGGTTACGGGGTTGGACAACGATAACATTGGTCTATCTTATTCCGGCGATAAAGACGACACGTGGACTGCAAGCGGGACAACGATTACTGGGTCTATCAAAAGTTCATCAGGATGCGGTGCAACCGATTATTCAAGCACTCTCACTTTGACGAATAAAAGAACAGATGCGGCTACTTTGTCGTTTAGTTACTCCGGTGTCCGTTCCTCCGGGGAGATTTCCGTTGATGGATCCAAACTTACCAGTGACGGTACTTTTAATTTTTCAAAGCTCTTAGAGTCCGAATCGTCAATCGATGTGTTTATAAAGTCCGGAAGTACGAGCAGTGCGACTTCTATCAAAATTTCCTCTATTCTTCTTTTGGCAAACAGAGAGGCAACGGTTACGTTTGTCCCGGTTGAAAACGGTAGTTTTACCGTTGATGGAAAGAAAATTACCACGGAGTTTTCCATTACGCGTTCCTCTACAACGAAAACGGTTTTGGAGGCGGAAGCCGATTCGGGATTTTCGTTTTGTGGTTGGAAGGACCTAGACAGTGATAAAACTCTGTCGGTCCAGAACCCTTGGACAACCGGATTTGATACCGATACTAGAATTAGTCCGATTTTTATTAGTGGTGATGTAGCCCTTTTTGAAACAGGATCGAAATCGTTCCCTGATTTAAATAACGCTATTTTATATGCGCAAAGCAACAATATCAGCGTTGTGTCATTGGCGAAAAGCGGCAAAATCGCTGGCAACTATTCAATCCCTTTAGGGATCACGTTACTCATTCCAAACAGCGAAGACAAAACTGTTTTCACCACCGAACCCGATGTATTAAAAAGCGTTTCTCAGCCAAAGGAGTTTCGCAAGTTAACGTTTTCTTCTGGCTCAACGATGACGGTGGAAGGGTCAATCAGCTTGGGCGGCGGATACTTTGCTTCCGGTGGAGGCCAAGTCGGGCAAGTTTCTGGCAATTATGGCGCTATCACGCTCGAAAAAAATTCGACTATTACGATTCAAAATGATGCAAACCTATATGTTTGGGGGTTTATTTCTGGCGAAGGGTCTATCACGATAGAAAGTGGCGGAACCGTCTATGAGTGCTTCCAGATTTTGGATTTTCGCGGCGGATCCAAAACTTCAAGCATGGGCAATAAAGTATTCCCGTTTTCTCAATATTGCATACAAAACGTCGAGGCCAAAATGACCATAAACCAAGGTGGGAATGAAAAGTTGTTCACATCGTTAACGGCCATAAAGATGCAGTGGAACTCTACCTTTGATTTTATTGGCACTGATTCAGGGATGTTTCGGCTCATAAACGGATTCCTATCAAAAACGTATGATGGGTCTAAAGACCGATTGGTTTTCGATATTCAAGGCGATGCGAAATTAAGTTCGATTTCTTTAAAAGTGGCATCCACGACTGTCGATTCGTCGGAATATATTCTTCCTATCACGAACAACATGAGCGTTCATTTGTCTTCTGGAAAGCTTGTGATTGATCAAGACATTGCAATGTTGGCCGGGGTAAAAATCGATGTTGACGAAGGCGCCACGATTGAAACCGCCTCCGGAAAATCTCTTTATATCTATGACTCTGCCGAATGGACGCAGGATAATTTCGTCTTCAACGGGAAAAAATTTGCAAGCGTCGCATATGCCCCCAGCAAAACATACACCCGAACAAACAACGATTTAACGGATGCCGAAATCGATTTGAACGGAACTTTGATTTCTAACGGCGCGATTTATACGACAGAAAGTGGCGCAAAGGTGTTTTCAAGCAAAGGAACGGGAACGTATCAAAAAAATATTCCTCCGAGCGGGGAGAGCGAAACCCTTACTTATCAATACAACAGCGACAAGGAGGTCGAGATTCCGATTACTCCGATCCGGCTGCAGAACGATGACGGGACATATACGGCCACCAATGATGCAAGCAGCGGCACTGTATTTATTATGAAAAACGGTTTTTGGCAGCAAAAAGTAGCGAGCTTCATCGTGACGTATCATGTCAATGGGGAATCTTATCCCTATGAAATTGAATCGGGGAAAAGCGAAACGGTAAAATCGAGTAGGACCGTTACGGGAAGCGCGAGCGAAGCTTATGCCTGGGCTTGGGTCAACGAGGAAGATCCTTCCAAAGCGAGTCAGGTATTCCTGATCGGCGATTCTCTTACATACGCGGTCGATTTGTATCCTGTATACGAAGGGTGGGTGGCGAACAAATACTATTTCGATAAAGACATAGGGCCCGTTTCTGGATTCTTTTACGCGCCCCTTCCTAATTCAGAGGAGCGAAAAACAATTTGGTTTGAAAAAGAAAGCTCATCAAAACTCGCTTCTTACAGCGATTCCTTCGAGGGCGTTCGGGAGTTCGCCGGTCAACAATACTATGTGAAGGACGGCGTCCAGGCCATTCCTACGGGTGGTTGGTACCGGGAATTCAATTCTTCGGATTTGACGAAAGTCGCTTATTATTATTTTGGAAACAATAGCTACGCTTATAAAAACTGCACCATATACGTGAAGGATCCTTGCCGAGTGGATGGGGAAGTGTATCTGCCTGCCGGATGGTACACGTTTGGGAATGGCGGGTTTGTGGAAAAAACTGAAGCAGCCATCGATCCCAATGAGCCTTCTTTGCGAATCAAAGAAATCAACGGAACGGATTATTGCCTCATCGACGGGGTGAAAGCAGGAATTGGGCTTTTCGAATCCAATGGGTACGTCTATTACGCTCAAAACGATGCTTCTTTGTTCAAAAACGGCACCTTGTTCGTCCCCGATGCGAATGGGATCACCGGAAATGACAAAAAGACCGTCTTGGCTCCGGGCTTATATGCCTTCAATGAAAAAGGGCAGATGCTAGACGGGGATTATCAGCTGATCCAAAAATCCTAAAGCTCAATCGTCCCGCCTGATGGAGATGTAGTCTAAGTCCGCCCCCAAAGCGTAGTTGGTTTCCATCAGCATCACGCCGCTGCCGCCCTTCATTTGGTCGATGTAGGCGTTGATGAGGCTTTCGTTGTAATCCAAATAAATGTATAAGGTGCAGCGGCGGGAAGTGCTCGATCCCGCGTTGTAGTACTTGACCCCGGGGATGGAGATCGCTTCTTCCTTTTTCGCGTGGACGGGATCGGTGCCGCTTGCTTCGATGGTGGTTTTCCCGGAGTCCGTGGAATAGGAAACAAAGGAATGGTCCCCACTGGAATAGGATCCCCCATTGAGCGTCCCTGTTCCTTTGAAAAAGCTGACGATCGCATCGAAGTCGAATGGGCCGTTATAAACCGCGGCCCGGACGTTTAGAACCGAGGAAATGTAGCTTGAAAGGAGGCTGGTTTCGCTCGTGCTTTCCGTCGAGGAGGTCCCGTCTTCTGCCACGCGGATGATCTCGCTGTCTTTTTCGGGGTTATGATGGACTTTCAAAGGCAGCTCTTCTCCGTCTTCGTAAGCCCCATCGGTCAGCACGAGCTTCAGCAATACGGGGGTATAGGCGTTGTCCGCGGTGAAGACCTGGTCATAACGGTTCAAGGCATGGGGGGTGGATTGGGAATCCAAAACGTAGTTGATCCCATCGGAGGATGGGACTTTTTTATAGGAGGTCAAATCAATGTTGACGTTCTTTTCCTTCTTCACGGCGATGGCCATGCCCGTGGCATCGACCCGCTTGTTGAGGCCGAACCAAGCGAAGGTGCCGTTCAAAGAGAAATAGGCGAGCAAGGAAACCGAAAGAGCCCCCAAAGAGAGGAAATAGGTGAGCGAAGCCAAACGGAATCCTTTTCTTTTCATGCTTTCTGCCATAGGAGATTTGGCAGCTGGCTATCTCCGAAGCGGAGACCCTCTAGCTTTGCGTCGCTAGATTGCTCTAGCTTTGCTTTTGTCGGTGAAATCTTAGTCATTAACGGGTTTTTAAGCAAGCCTTTAGGCTTGCGGAATGTTAGTTGTTCGCGGCGAAATCGTAACTCCCGGCGGAAGAAATATCCGTTCCGTTGATTTGGATTTTGTAGGTGGAATCGGAGGGGAGGGAGAGCACGTTCACGGAGAAGGCGATGGGACAGTGGATCGTGACCTTATAGGTCTTTTCGAGCTCCTCATATTCATATTCCACGGTCGCGGAGGAATTGGGGATTTCCATTTTGAACTGGGAAAATACGCTGGGGGAGGTTTCCTTGATGGAGGCGGGCCCTTCCCAATCTTCGGTCGCTTCTTTGCTTCCGGCCCCATCGGCCTTGATGACAACCGTGCCATCGGAAGCGAAGCTGACTAAGCCATTCACGATGCTCGCGTCTCCGCTTTCCACGCTCCAAGAAGCGGTTTGGCCCGGGAAATACAGCTGAAGCGAATCGCCCTTTTTGGCGTTTGCGATCGTCCAGGTGCAGGAATAGGCCAGACTCAACGTCCGATTGGAGGGCGAGAAGGTCTGAACCGTTTTCCTCTCCATCGTGGCGATGCGCGGGGAATCGGCGATGCTCGTGATTGTTTCCCCGGCGCTGCCGGAGACGGTGGTGGAGGAGCTTTGATAGGCGATTTCAAGGCTGGAGGGGGAAGAGCAGATGAGGCTTGTGCCGTTGCCGGAGGCGGAGACGGCGTATTTGATTTTGTCGTTTGGCGTAGCGACGATCATCAAAGCGGCCGTGGATCCCCCGGAGACTTCGGAGACGTTTTTGACGTCGCGGACGAAATCGACTCCGGTTGGATAGGTTTCGGAGAAGGTTTTGGAGGTGACTTTCTCTTCGATGGTGACGGATTGGTAGTCCGCGGCTCCGGTCCCAATATCGAGGTAAAGCAAATAAGAACCGTTAAGGCCAGAAACCGACCCTAGGGCATACTCCCCCGCGTTGACCGGGATCTCGAAATAGTAGAGGCAGTAATTGACCATTTGGACATTCGTGGAAATCCAAGAAACGTCGAAGACGAGGTGATTTGCATCGGTATTCGAGGGAAGGCTTCCGTCATAAGAGTACACGTAAGGGTTTTCGACTTTGTCCGACCCGAGGTTGGCGTAGATCTTTTTGATTTCGCGGATCTCCTTGATGGAGTTATCTTCGTTTCGCTCAATTTCATGCAAGCTGAAAAAGGATTTGTTGCTCCCGTAGGTGCTATTGACATAGTAGGTGGCGCCGAAGAAGGTGACATAGCCATCCGTGGCCAAGTTGAAGTTGATGGAATCCTCCGGGACTTCGTAATCGTAATAAACCGATCCTTCTTGGACCGGCTTTTCGCCCGTTCCATCCTTGAGGTATTCTTTCAGCGCCGCTTGGTATCTGGCCTCTGCCGCCGCGTCATAAACGACCGCCTTTCCGACTTTGGTCGTGTTTTGCGTGGAGATTGCGGCATCCATGAAGTGAACGCCATATAAATCGGTGCTTGAGCTAGCCGTGGCGTTATCATAAGTGCCCCAAATAGTGTATTGGAGATTCCTTCTGGCTGAGTCGTAGCGGGAAAGAGTTTGGCTATCGACGCTATTGGAAAAGCCGGTAATGTTGATGGAGGAATTCATGTTATATTGATCTTTGATTTTCGTCCAACCGCGATCCGTATAGCTGCCATCTGCCTTTTTCAAAGTTGAGCGGGTTAATACCTGCAGCCGGGAACTTGAATAATTGCCGGTATCTCCAAATGCGGTATAAAGTTCGCCAAGGCTATAGTATTCCGAAAAACGGGCGTCCCCAGCGCGGTCATCTTCGTTGACGTAATTGTCCCCGCCGACGAAATAACCCGTATTCATGGAAGAGACTCCGTTGATTCCAGTCTTGTTTTTCTCGTCGTCGTAGCTAAAGGCCAGCGGGAGATAGGTAGAATTGACGGTGGCTGTAGCACTTCTATAAACGGTTTCTGCCGGTTGTACTAGGTATGTGGAGTCTGTGGGGATGGTTTCAAGGCCCGCTTTATGGACAGTGTCCTGCAAGGAACGTATCACGAAAGAATCCCTTTGGTTTGGAAGGTTGCTGTATGTGCCATTTTTGGTGCTATAGCTGACTTGGAATTCCCTTTGCGAGGTGTTGTAAACGAAATAAGAGGTGGCTCCATCGAAAGAGGCGATCCTCAAATACCCTGTTCCGGTTCCATCCGATGAAGCGTTCTCCAAGGTGAAACGCCCATAGGAGGAATCGCCGCTTGCCCCGTTTTTGCTCGTGACGTATGTGGTTTGGGCCCAGTTGGTGCTCTTCACTCCCAAATACACGCTGGAATTGGCGATTGGATAATATCCGGTGTTCGCCGCGAAGCCCCACCGGAAGTTGGTTGAAGAATAGTCGGAAGAGGAGGTGGGCTTGGTTTCCGCTGTTCCGGAATAGCCGACATACGTGTTGCTTGCGTTGTCGAAGATCGTTAGGAACGAAGAATCGGAGAGCGCAGAATCTACCAGTGTCCAAGCCGAATTAATGAAGTCTAAAACGTAGGCTCTGCCATTGGAGGTCGTGTAGAGGTTCCCGTTCTCTGCGTCATAAGTCCATTGGGTTGGATTTCCGTCAGTCCCTGAGGGACGATTCATGACGAGGCTTCCACTAGAAGAACGGCTTAAGTAAAACGTATCGGTCGAGCTTCCGGTTTCCGAGGCGTAAGTCAAATCAATGCCGACGCTTCCGGAAGTTCCGTCTGAGGGCAACATCCATTTTCCCGCTTGGCTAACATCCGTTGTGTTTCCTACGACCCCTTCTCCAGAAGCTGTAGCGGAGGCGGTAAGATAGTTCCCGTTTTTCCCTATGAGGGAATAATTGGCGTAAACATTCCTCGTGACCTTTTTTTGGAGGTTTGAAGATTCCCCTTTGTGCGCCCCATAAACATAGACATATTGGTCACTGTCTAAATTTCTATAAGCTAAACCATAAGAGGCGATGGCTTTCCCGTCGGTGTCTTTGCGGATTCCATTCCGGTAATAGTAAGGGATGTTTCCTTCGTTTTGATAATATCTATCCCCAGTCCCATAGACGATGTTATAGGGCTCACCTTCCGTTCCGTCTGGGCTTACATCGACGGTTTCCTCGGAGACGTAATAGGCATCTTCGGAGATGTCGGAATCCTTCATCTCGCTTTTCAGATCGTTGTACATTTGCTTCATGTTCACCGATCCGCCCCAGTTGGTGGATCCGTGATCCGTGTTGGGGTTGTCGATCTGGGGAGTGGAGATGGTTTCATTGCTGACGTCGGTCTTCGCGCGGTAATCCTCCGTCGCATATCCGACTAGAGAATATTCCGATAGATGGGTCACCCCGGCGACGTCGGTGATGGGCTGAGCTCCTTGTTTGATGGAGATGGAGGAGTCTTTCACGCCGACTTTGGTGATTTTCCCATTCACATAACCCGCGGCAAGACCAGCAAGGGTCGAAGAAGCGGAGGAAACGACGTCCAAACCTTCAAATCCTAAGTTGTCGATTTGATTCGCTTCCGAGGAAAAAGAGTAGCCATTGACCTCATCTTTGTCCGTCAAGGAGCCGACTACGCCGAAAAAGCCGACGATCTCGGCTTGCTTGAGGATGCCGCCGGAGTAAGTCGCCCCTTTTGGCGGCTCGGCGGCGTTGAGGGCAGATTCGTCGTTGGAGATGGTCAGGTTTTGGATCGCGTGCCCATTCCCGTTGAAATTGCCGACGAAAGGGTATTCCTTCGTTCCGGCGGGAGGCAAAACATAGCCTTGCATATCCAAATCGGCATTGAGCTCAAAATAGGTTTGGCTGATCCCGGTTTTGTCGTCGTTTGGCATGTTGAAGTAGCCAAGATCTTGAAGCCAGTTGAAATAATAAAGCTGCTTGGGCTTATCGATGATGAAGGGGCTGTTTTTTGAACCGTCGCCACCGCTGAAATAGGATCCATGGGCGGCGCCGGAAAGGCCGTCAAGCTTAGAAGTATCCCGCACTTTGGCAAACCAAGCAAAAGAAGGAATCGCCATGGAAGCTGAAAGGACAATAAAAGAAAGCCCCGAGATAAACGCGGTTTTCTTCTTTTTGTCCTTCAAGATTTCTTTGAGCCCCATAGATATTTGCCAAGCAGGAAGTCCGGCAACCAGGCTATCTCAAGGGAGACCCTTCGGCTTTGCGTCGCTAAGTCGCCTTAGCTTTGCTCTTAACGGGAAAAGTATATATGTGTTTTCACGCGCGCGCAAAGGGCGGAAACAAACCTTCTTTTCGCGGTGTTGAGATTTCATTTTTCGGCGAAAGGTAATCAAGTTGAGAATTATCCCGCAAAATCGCCGTTTAATCCTGATTTGCGTTGTTTTCAAATGAATTTTCTTTCGCCTTTCCTCATGCATTCACCGAGTTCAAGCAAGAAGATGCGCGCAACGCGAGCGCCGACTTCAGTGTCGGTCGGAATCAAGTTGGTTTTTAACGGCTAATTTAAAACCTCCGTCGTTCTTCACACGACGGAGGTTTTCTGTTTTCTTATTTCGCGATAGAGAATGTTAGATCAACGGAATAACCGTCAGCCAGCCCAACTCGCGCATTGTTAGAGGTGCAAGCTTTGTCTTCCCCATCAATATAAACATAAACGTTGATCGTTTGTGGCTGCTCGCTAGTGAAGGAATCGTTAAGATACTCCGCGCTGGTTTCCACGCGCGCCCAAGTACCGTTGGAGTAGCTGAAAATCGTACCCCTTTTGACGGTCGCATTATAAGCAAGAACACGCATCGCAGGTGCGATTTTGGCGGCATCACCTGTAATTTTATTACTATCAGACCAAGCCACGGAAGAAAGGGCGAGATTGGTCGCGGTTAATGTTTCGGTGCCAGGGCGAATGCGAATGTTAAAAGTTTCAGCAAGGGCATAATCTCCGCCTTCGGCAGGCATAGTGACGGACGAATAGTCACCATCTTTTTCATATTTATCGGCGTCCTTCGAATTAGCAACAACCCAAGATAGGTTTTCGCCCCCGTCATATTCCACGTAAGTCTTAGTTTCTTCAGCAAAGGACTTCGCAGGATGGACAGGAGCAACCTCCTTTAATGTGCTTTTAGCAGCAACAGTGGTGAGCCAATTTTCGTTACTGTCTTCGGCCACGCCGTTCTTAATTTCCAAATAGTTGTTCGTGACCTTAGATTTGATTGCCATGCCGGTAGCACTGACGCTTCCGTTGGTGGCGAACCACGCGAAGGAGCTGACTGCCCCGGTTGCCCCGACGAGGGCGGTGGCGGCGCTCAGGGCCGCGACGGTGATCTTCTTGGACGTTTTCATGAAAAAATTCCCTTCCGCGCGCCGCTTCGCCGCTCCTTTGCGGATTCCGCGTGCGCGCCCCGAGGGTTCCGATGGGCTTTCGGGCCCGCTCCCGCGGGCCTTCCCGGCGCCTCCTGCGCGGGGGAGGGCAATTCCCCTGCGCTATCAGCGACGATATTATTAGGGTGGTCGTGCGTAAAATCAAGCACGCAGTTTGATAGAATTGGCCAAAAATGAGCCTCGAAGGCCGAATGTGCTAGGTTTGAAAGCAATACTTTTAGGTATATAATCCGCCTAGTTATCAGTTTAATAGAAGGGTTCATTTATGGATAAAAAACAAAAAATAACACTCATTGCGGTTGGTATCGCCGAAGTGGCGGTCATTGTCTTTTGCCTCGTCTGCGCCATCCTTGTTTTGACTTCCGGGTATTCCTCGGCCTCGCAAAACGAACAAATCGTCTGGGCCGATAACCATCCAGGCATGATCGGATGGATGTGCACCCACAGCACCGCCTTCTTCCTGATTTGCGTTCTCCCGCCGATCCTTCTCTTCGTGATCGACGGCATTTATTTGATTCTCTACGCCACCCGCAAAGAATCCGTATTGTCCAAAGAAGAGAAAAGCGCCATCGCCGAAGAAGCCAAGCGTCAGGCGAAGGAAGAAATCCTCAAGGAACTCCGCGAAGAAAGCGATTCCAAAAAAGATTGACGAGTTCATCAAAAAACGGAGGGATTTATCCCTCGTTTTTTGAGAGCATAGACTTGACAATTCGCGGGGCGCGCTTTTAAACTTACCCCGCAAAAAGCAAAGTCTGAGTAATCAGGCGGCGCAAAGCTACAGGGCCCTGAAAACGGGCAGCCAGTTGCCGTGGGTTCGAAAACAACCTTGTGGGCAACTGGGTTTATCCGTTTCGGGCCTAATGCGGATTCGTCCGGGCTTACGCTCCGCTTTGCTTCAAGAGTTCCGATGGGTAAGTGAAAACTTAAGCAATCGAAGCGGCGCCCCGATCGATCCTTTTGATTCACGTCTTGATTTTTCAGGATGCCTTCTTTTAGGAGCAACTATTTTGGACAAGGAAAAGGAGACGAAAGCCCCCTCTGAGCAAACCCCGGACACTTCCGAGGCGGAGCCTCAGAAGCAGATCGATCCCCCGACCCCGAAATTCGTCAAAGCCAAGAAGCGAAAGGCCATATTATGGACCATCGTTGGCATTGGCGCGGTCGGCGTTTTGACGCTGGGCACGATCGCCTTCCTTGGCACCAACTTCGGATCCTTCACGATCAAACTCGAGAAGGACCCGGACGCCTCTCTGGAAATGGGGACCGTTTTGGCCTTGACCGGCCGCGGGACCGGACTGGAGAAGCCAAGCTCCTATTTGAACGCGGAAGGCATCGCCTCGACCGCCGCGATCGCCGCGGACAATCTCCCCAAGGCTTCGATCCTCGACGCCGACATCACCACCGACAACTACGATGAGGTGATGGACGCGAAGAAGCAAGCCGCCGCCAAAACAGCCCAAGTGGGCACTGCGGATTCCAGTTCGGGGGATGCAAAGGAAGGCGTTTACTTCAATTACACCTTCTATCTGCGGAACATCTCCACGGAAGAGGTCTCCTATTCGATCAAGATGGATGCGACCTCCGTCACCGAGCCCAGCAATCTTTACGACGCCAGCGGCAACCTGACCTCGGTCCCGCTCGAAAAATTCATCCGCATCCGGGTCTATGAGAACTTGTATTTGGACGGCCTTCCGGCCACCCATAGCCACGTGACTTACGCCTATCCCGCCACCACCAGCGGGACCCCTTTGCCGGAATACGTTTCCGACCCGGGGTCCACCAATCCCGAATCGCGTGCCGTGTGCACAAACTTCTCCGATTGGCAAAGCTCTTTGTTCACCGTCTTCTCCTATGAGGGCAAATCCCTCCCGGGGGAAGGGGTGGTGCGCTACAGCGTTCTGATGTGGTTCGAAGGCTTCGACCCAGATACGGAAAACGTCCAAATGCCCCAAGATGGCTCGCTTGCTTTTGGCATCGACATCACGGGGACCAAAAAGAGAGCCTCGCAGGATTCCTCCGCCTCTATTTGAAGAGGATCCCCTTTGAGGTTCCGCCCCATTCTTTCTTTCGGGGCGCCTTAGAAGCTCAACTAAGGGATGCGGCAAATCGACCAGAAACGGAGCAGACCGGAAACCATGAAGTTTATGACCCATTCCAAAAAAGGACATAAACGCACCCGCCTGGGGCTTTTATCGGCCTATGCGGGTCTTTTGGTTTTCTTCGCGTGCCCGCTCGCGACGAGCACGCTCGCGTGGTTCAGCATCGGCAGCTACACCCGCGTCCGGGATCTGACCTTCTCCTACAAAGGGGCCGAGCTCTCCGCCCGGCTGAAGATCTCGGGCTCCTCCGGATACATCCTTCCCGATGAGCAGAACCGCTTCCGCTTCTCCGACGAGTTCTCCTTCTCCCCGGTCTCGGGGATGTTCCAGGATTCCTGGTACAGCCCTTCCTTGGACCCGGAAAAGGATTACCCCTCCCTCTGCCAAGGGTATTCGGACTTCGACGATTGCGTCCGGGAAACCCCGGCGGCGGAGAGGAACAACCACTTCGTCTCGTTGGAGTTCTATTTCACTTCCACCAGCGGCGTCTATCTGTTCTTGGACTCCTCTACCCTCCTCTCCGCCGATCGGGAAGCGAACCTCAAAGCCGTTTCCGGGGACATCGAGGAGGCCGCTAGGCTCGACAAGATCGAATCCGCCTGCCGCCTCTCCTTCTTTTCCAACATGGGCTACTGCGTCTATGAGCCCAACGTCGAAGAATCTTCGGGGACTTACTATGGGGGGAGGCTCAATGTCCGCCCCGCCGATGGGTATTGGGACGCCGATGAGAACGGAAGGGAAATCCTTTATGGCGAGTATTCCGACCAAGCCTTGGAAGAGCTCGAATATTCCCCCTCGGGCCCCTCTGAGCCCAAAAACCCCTTCTTGACCTTGGATGGGTCGAGCAAGGAAGGGAATCTAGCCATCACCGAGGAGAGTTTGGCCAAGGTTGAACAAGAAGGCCTTATCGCCAAGGAAAAAAGCTATACTTTGTCCGAACTCCTACCCAACGCTTCTACGAAGCGCCCCCTGCTTTACGTGCCCAGCAACTCCACCCGGAGGCTCGTGGTGAGCCTTTACTTGGAAGGTTGGGATGAAGACTGCGAGCTCTCGCTTGCCTCCGCCACTTTGGCGGCCAGCATCTCCTTCACGGGCGTCTACGCCCCCAAGGGGACATCGGGTTTCCCCCTCCCGCAACTGGGGAAGGACGTCCAAAACTGACCTCAGGAGGAAGGTAACTTATGCAAGACTACTTCGCTTATCTACGGGAAATGATCGTCGCCTTCTTCCAATACGTTGGCGATTGGTTCAAAAGGAGATGGTACGACCCCTTCGTCGCGTGGGGAGGCTATTTCGAGCAATACCGTTACTTCTTCAACAACCATTACCAGAGCTTCGGCTTCTGGGGCTGGTTTTTCTTCGTCCTCTTCGCGCTTCTGCTGATCGGATTGGTCGGTGGGCTTTTGTTCCTGCTGGCCCTTTTGGTCAAGAAATACGTCAAGTTCTACAAAAAGGAAGTCGACAAAGAAAAGCTTCAGCAGGAAGTCGAGCAGCTGCAGATTGAGCTTTACAACTCCGAGATGGCCAACCGCCGCATTTTGAATTTGTCCCTTGAATCGGTTTCCGGCAAATCCATTGCCCCCCAAGAGGAAGGCAAAGAAGAGAAGAAGCCCGGCGATGAGAAGCTCCGCTTCCCCCGTTTGGTCAATGTGGACCGGAAATACGCGGATCCCGCTTCCAGGGCCATCGTCATGGAGGAAGCCGACAAGCACGCATCCCTCAAGGACATCTGCGAGCGTTTCCGCAACTTCGCCGCTTCCCAGATGCATTTGTATTACACCCCCGAGACCATCCGCATCCTCTTCGCCTCGATGGCCGCATCCAAGCTCATCATTTTGGAAGGTATCTCCGGCACCGGGAAAACCTCGATGCCATACGCCCTGGGCCGCTTCTTCAAAAACCCGGCCGCCATCGTCTCCGTCCAGCCCTCCTGGCATGACCGGTCCGAGCTCGTCGGCTATTACAACGATTTCACCAAGCGCTTCACCGAGACCGAGTTCCTGCGCGCCGTCTACGAATCCGGGTACCGCGAGGACCCCAATCTCATCGTCCTGGACGAAATGAACCTGGCCCGCATCGAGTACTACTTCGCCGAGTTCCTCTCCGTCATGGAAATGCCCAACCCCACCCAGTGGAACATCGACATCATCGCCTCCTCCGCTCCAAACGACCCCGCCCATATCGTCGACGGGAAGCTGCACATCGAGCAGAACATCTGGTTCATCGGGACCGCCAACAACGACGACTCCACCTTCACCATCACCGATAAGGTCTACGACCGCGCGATGTCCCTCTTCTTCGACAGCAAAGGCATCGCCTTCGAAGCTAAGCACGAATCGCCGATGGTCGTGACCTATGATTATCTGAGGAACCTCTTCTCCCAAGCCAGCGCCGACTATCCCATCTCCAGCAAAACCTTGGAGAAGTTCGCCGAGCTCGACGATTTCGTCATCACCAACTTCAAGCTTGCCTTCGGCAACCGCATCCTCAAGCAGATGAACTCCTTCGTCCCGGCCTTCGTCGCCTGCGGCGGGACCGAACTGGAGGCGGTCGACTACATCTTCAAATCCAAGATCCTCAAGAAGTTCGAGGTCCTCAACGTCGCCTTCCTGCGCGACGAATTGCTCGCCCTCGACAAAGAGCTGACCCGCCTATTCGGGAAGAACGAATTCAAAGTCTCCAAAGGCAAGATCCAAGACCTGCTCAAAGCAGCCGGAGCCCAATAACAGCAAAGAAGCAGCAACACCATGGCCGAAAAAGAAAAAAAGGAATCCTTCCAAGCGCTTCAGAAAGCCTACCTCAAGAAAATCGATTCGCTCGATAAGCTTTCGAAGTACCGTTCCTTGCTTTCCTTCGTCCAAGAGAACGGGAACAACTACATGGCCCACCGCGTGCGGAAGGAAGCCAAGACCTTCGACGTGAAGTGGATCCAGGAGCTCAATGAGGGTTTCCGCCACATCGACAACATCATCGCCAAGCCGCGCACCTTCATCGAAGAGAAGCGCGAAGTCGTCTTGGCCGCTTTGGCGCGCCGGGTTTCCAGCGCCTCCGTCACCCACCTAGCCTCCCATTCCCAGTTCGTCCACGGCTTCGACGAGGAGGGGAACGTCATCCCCGAGAAGATCCTCAACATCAGCAGCGACGAAAACTACCAAATCTACGAGAACCGTTTGGTGATGTCGCTGATCCTGCGCTTATCCGTCTTCGTCGCCAACCGCTACCAATACATCAAATCCCACGGGGAAACCCGCAATTCCAACGTCCTTTTGGTCCACAGCGATTTCGAATTGGATGGGGTGCGATACGAAGTCGACAACCGCATCCGCCTCTCCGTCCCCAGCGAATCCGGGGAGCTGAAGAGAGTCAACGACGATTTGCTCCGCCAGATCGAGGTCCTTCAGCAGAGAGCCCTTTACTACATCTCCTGCCCCTTCATGGTCAAGATGAAGGGGGCCAAGCCCATCCACGACCCCGTCTCCATGACCAACCTTTTGGAGAAGAACCCCGATTACAAAGGGGCGCTGAAGCTTTGGCGTTTCCTCAACACCTACACCAAGCTCGGCATCGACTACTCCATTTTGGAGAGGAACGTCAAATTCGACCCCGAATACGCCTCCGAGATCTACGCGATGATGCTGGGGGACGTTTTGACGCTGAAGGCCCATGAGGCCGACGCCATCCAAATCCCCAAGAAAGAAGGGGACGTCAACAAGACCATCATCCCCAAGACCTTGCTTTCCATCGACGACATCGCCTTCCAAGACGACCGTTTCCAATACGCCCAGTTCCCCCAGATCAAAGCCGCCTACGACAAATTGCTCCGGGAACGCAAAAGGGCCAAGGGCGAGGCTAAGCTCTCCCTTACCCAGGAAGAGGCCAAGTTCCGCAAAAGGAACCGCGCCGATGAGCGGAGGGAAGAGATCATCTACGCCCGCGACATCAAAATCAAAAACGACGCCTGGAGGGAGAAAAGCGCACGCATCGAGGACGAGCTCGCCATCGCGAGCAACCAGCGCTTCAACGAGTTTTTGCGCGCCGAGCAGGTGCGCTTGGACGAAATCGAGGAACGCGACAAGGAAATCCGGGAGCAGGAGGCGCTGCAGCTTGCCGCCAAGCGCGCCGCCGAGAGGATGGCCTACGAGGATTCCCTGCTCGGCAAAGAACGGGAGAACGTCCTCCGCGAAGCCCGCGAGGATGCCTCCATCGAGGAAAAGGCTTTCGAATCCGGCTTCGCTTTGGCCCCGGCCCCTGCCTTGAAGCGGGAGGAGGCAGCAAAAGGGGAAAGCGGCAAAACAAGCGCCTACGACCCCAATGTTTTCTATTTCCCCCCCGGAAAAGAAGGGGCGCCGGAAGTGGAGGGGCCTTTGGATGGATTCGCCCCGAAGGCCGAAGGGAGCCCGAGCCAACTCCCCCCGAAGAAGCAGTCCGCCTCCCCAGTTTTGGAAATCACCATCCCCAGCGATTCCGAGCTCGATCGTTACCCCGAAGGGGAGCTTTCCCCCGAGACCTGGGACCTCATCCGCTACGCTTTGGCCCTTTCCAAAGAAGCGATCCGCGAAGTCAAGGAAAAAAAGTACAAGAAGCGGGAGAACCTGCTTTCCCAAGAAGGCGGGGAGAAGACCTATTCCTTCCCCATGGAGAATCCGGAAGTGAGGAAGTGAGCCATGGCCCAGGAGAAGAAGTTCAAGATCTCGAGCCTCGTGGACGGGGTTTTGCTCGCATTGGCCGTCGGGATGCTCGTTTTGGAGGGCTCCCTTTTGATTTCGGCCAAAAAAGACGGCATGCCCTCTTTGTTTGGGAAGACCTTCCTTCGCGTTTTGACCGGATCCATGGACGGCCCGGATACCCCCTCTTTGTATCTGACCCGCGAGGGGAACCAAGAGCAAGGGCGGGTCAACGGGGTCTATTACACGTTGGAAGAGGCCGACAAAGCCGGAGGCGGGGTCAGCTTCGAATTGAAGAAAAACGGCCCGTGGATGCTTGGGATCGACACGGCCGCGATGCTGGAGAAGAAAAGCTTCGAGCAGGTCGTCCCCGGGGACATCGTGACCTTTCGCTACGACATCCCGACCACCGATGGGGTCTACCCCGACCAACTCGTCTCCCACCGGGTCATCGAGATCGTCGATTCGACCCTTTATTGCTATGGGGACGCCTATCCGAAAGCCGGATACCCTTATTCCATCTCCTCTTCCGCCTATCAAGGCGTGCAGCGGATCAAAAAAGAAGATTACGTGGGGACCATCGTCTCCAAAAGCGATTTCCTGGGCGCGGTGCTGGTCATGACCTCCTCCCCCTATTTCGTCCCTGCGGTCGTGGGGGTTCCCCTCTTGGCCATGGCCGGCTTCTCCTTCGCCTCCTCCTTCCAGCGGCAAGCCGCGTTGAAGAAAGAGGAGAAGAGAAGGGTCCAAGCCCTCGTCGATGCCTCGGGGGTCGATCCTAACGATGAAGCCAATTACGAACGGGAAGTCGAGAAGGCTTCCATCAAGGTCCAGATCCAAATGGAGATGGAGGAGGAGAAGCGGAAGCAAAAGGAAATCCTGCGCGCCCAATTGAAGAAGGAAAAAGATAGATTCAAAAAGGAAATGAGGAAGGAGGCAAAGAGAAGCCATGGAAAAGAATAAAAAAAGAAGAGCCGAAAAAGCCTACCGCTCCTACGCTTATTGGGGGCTGGCTTTCCTTTCTCTTGCCACCGTCTTCTTCCTTTTGCTTTTGACGTTCGGGATTTTGCTGGAGACGCGCTACTCCGGGGGAAGCCCCATCAATTGGATCTTCTTCTACTTCGGTTTGGCCACGTTGGTCGGGTCTTTGCTTTTGGCCTTCCTTTTCTATTGGCTCCGCAGCCGCATGAAGAGCGAGCAAAGCGCCTCCTTCGGCTATTTCAGCAAACCCACCTTCGTCTATACCTCCTCCGCCTTCTCCAAAACCGTGCGCAAGCTCTCCAACACCAAGAAAAAGAAAATCGGCGACGGGATCGTCGCCTGTTTGAACATCAAGGGCATCAACAGCGACATCCTCAATTTCTACGGCGTCCAAGAGGTGAAGGAGATCAACTCCATCGCCTACGATTGCATCGCCTCCCAGTTTCAGGATCCCGGCAAATACAGCTTCGGGTTCTCCTCGATGAACTGCTTTTTGCTCTACACCAAAAGCATCGACGCGGAGCTTTTCGAGCATCAGCTCCGCGATCTGGGCGATCAAATCGAGAACAAAGTCGCCGCCCGGGGGAAAATCGGTTCCTTGACGGTTCTGTTCGGATCCTGCCCCCTCCGGGAATGCCAGAATGTGGACGAAGCCATCGACCACGCCATGCTCGCTTCCAAATACAACGCGATGAACCGCTTCTCCTCCGCGGTCGCTCCCTTCTCCAAGGACCAGATGAGCCTCTCCAACGGTGAGCGCGAGCTTCCTTCGGACATCCTCCGGGCCATCAAAGAGGAACAGTTCCAGATCTTCTATCAGCCCAAGTTCAATCTGAGAACCAACCGCTTCTACGGGGCCGAGGCCTTGGTGAGGTGGAACCACCCCACCCGCGGCCTTCTCCCCCCGAGCTTCTTCATCCCCTTCTCCGAGAGGGCTGGACTCATCGTCGATTTGGACCATTACATCTACGAGCACGCCCTGCGCGACCTATCCAAATGGGAGAACGGCGGGGAGCGCCTGGTGAAGCTTTCCATCAACCTCTCCCGCCGCACGGTCTACGACGAAGGCCTTTTGGGCTTCCTCTCTTCCACCGCGGACCGCTTCGGCGTGGAGCATAAATGGCTCGACATCGAGCTCACCGAATCCTTGGCCGCCCGCGATGCCGCCTTCCTTTATCAGCTCGTCTCCAAAATCAAAGGGCTTTCCATGGCCACCTCCATCGATGACTTCGGGGTCGGCTATTCCTCCTTCAATTCGCTGAAGAAGCTCCCCTTCGATACCCTGAAGATCGACAAATCCTTCATCGACGACATCGAAGTCGACAAAAAAAGCCGCGACATCGTCCAGGCCATCATCTCCCTGTCCCATTCCCTTGGCATTTGGACCATCGCCGAAGGGGTGGAGACGGAGAAACAAGTCACCCTGCTCAAAGGCATGGGGCTCGACGCGGTCCAAGGCTATTACTACTCCCGCCCGCTCAACAGCTTCGAATTCCAGCGCTTCCTCAAAAGCAATCCCTTTGAGACCCCTTTGGAGAAAGGAGAGAAGAAATGATCGCGATCCTCGGGCAAACCCAAGACGACATCCTCTATTTCACCGCGAAGATGAGAATCGAGAGGACCGAAGACGTCATCGGCAAAGTCAAAGCCTATTTCGGCCATCTCTTCGCCGATGAGGTGGTTTTGGCCGCAGTCGGGGAAGGGAACGAAACCACCGCCATGGTGAGCGCCGTCCTCATCGACCGCTACGACCCCTATCTGATCTTCAACATTGGCACCTGCGCCTCCTTCCAAAGGGAGCTCCGCCAAGGGGACATCCTCATCGCCGACCGCGTTTACCTTTCCGGCGTCGACTTCTCCAAGGAATACCCCCTCTCCTATGGGCAGCTCCCCGGGGAGAGCCCCTTCTTCGTCGGCGATCTGCGCCTCTCCGACAAAGCCGAGAGGGAGTCTTACCTCGTCAGCTCGCGCTACATCCAACGCGGTTATTTGCTTTCCGCTTCCTCCTTCTTCACCGAAAAGGAGGAGATCGATATCATCCTCCGGCCCCATTTCCTCGCCCAAGAGGCCTTGAAGGCCTACGATTCGGGGTCGGGCGGCATCCTTTTGTCCGCCAGCCAAAAGAAAGTCCCGGTGGTCTCCATCAAGTCGGTCGCCTATGAGCTCGGCAACCTGGAGCAGCGCCTGAATTTCCGCAGGAAGGGCCTTGAGGCGATGCCGACGATCGGCAAGATCGTCAGCCGCACCCTTCTGGACCAAGGAGAGAACCTATGAAAAAAAAGAGCGTTTGGAAAGAAAAACCCTTTTGGAGCCTCCTCCTCTTCCTTTTCTGCGGGGTCGGCTTCGCGATCGCCTTCGGCTTCTCCATCGCCTACCGGGTCTATTGGGCTCAGTGGCTCTTCTTTTCCCTCTTCGCCGCTTTGTTCCTCTTCACCGCCATTTCAGCCTTTTTGCTGCACGCCTCTTTCTCCAAAAGGCAAGGAGAGGCCATTGATTCTTTGAAGGGGCAGATTTCCTCCTACCATGGGGGGGCGATGCCTTTGCTCTCCCTGGATGAAAAGAAGCTCGGGGGCTTCCTCCCCCTCCAGGAATCCATCAACGCCTTCCTGGAGAACTATTCGCGCTTCGAGATCGTCGCAAAAAACACCTCCCAAGACAAAACCGTGCGCGACCAAATCGCCTTGGGGCACGTCTTCCGCGAGGAGGATTTCAAGAAGAACATCTATTTTGAGCTTCAGTCAACCCATTCCGCCCGCAGCGCTCTTTTGATGTTCTCCCTCGAATCCAAGAAAGAGGACCCTTCAAAGGAGAAGAGCGCCCTCCTTCAGAGCATCCGTGCCCATTTCCCCGGATCGATGATCGGCGAAAGGGAGGGTGGGTTCTCCTGCTTTGTCTACCAAGTCGGGGCCATCTTGGCCCTGAAAACCTCTTGTCAGAGGATGGCTCGGGATTTCTGCCTGCTCGACCTAGGTGAAGGGGAAAACGTCTCCTATTGCAAAATCGGCGGAGCCGTCTATCCCTACGTCTCGATGTCGGACCTCTACGCGGAGGCGGAGAAGGCGCTTCGCCAAAGCGATGGCGTCAACATCGTGTCCTCTTTGGACCGTTTCTATTTCCCCCGCACCATCCTCACCGAGAACAACAAGCTCGTCATCTACGAAGGGTTCCTCGAAGCCTCGAAGGCCCATTTCCAGTCCCTTCCTACCCGCGTGGAGAAGATCGCCTTGCTCTCCTCTTTGTTCACCTGGGCCAGCTCGACTTTAGGGCTCTCCAGCGGAGGCTATATCGCCTTCGATCCGGAATCCTCCGAGTACCGCGTGGAGATGGACGTTGGCCGAAACGGGGAGAACCTCTCCTTCGGGAAGCTTGGCAAGCGTGTCCCGTCCAAGATCCTGGACCCCCTGTTCGAAGAAGCCTCCTCCGACCTCTACTTCGCCGTCGGGGACGTGGAGAAGCTGCCCGGGGAGTATTCTTCTTTCCTCAAGAACCTCGGCATCTCCTCCCTCTTCCTCCGCTCCATCGAGAAATCCGGGAAAAAGGTGGCGCTGCTCTTCCTTTGCGGGGAGGGGAAGATCGCCTTCGACTCCCTTCTGACCCACAGCATTTTGGATTCCTTCGCCAGCTTCGTCGGCGACGTGGTCTACCAAATGGAGGGGGAGAAGCGCTTGGAAGGTTCGCTTCGCCTATTGGACGCGCTGTCCACCCGGACCCATCGCTACCTTTATTCCATCGATCGGACCACCCATCGCCTCAGTTTCCTCAGCGACGATTTGAAGAAAGCCTATCCGGAAGCCCACGTCGGCGATCTTTGCTACCGCGCCTTCGGCCGTTCCAAGGACGCCCCCTGCTCTTATTGCCCCCTTTCCCACGGCAGCTGCTCGCGCCTCTTCCAAGAGCTTTCCGCCTCCCCTTGCTCCTACAGCGTTTTGGAATACCGCGGCTCCTATGCGGATCGCTCCACCTTGCTTTTGGAGCCCCAAGGCGTGGATTCCTCCGCCCTCCGAAGCTCGCGCTTGGTCGATGAGGCGTTCATGATCCGCAATCAGCAGGCATTGGCTTTGGTGGTCAACCGCGATTGCAAAAACCGCAACCCCGGCTATGTTTTGGCCGCGCGGATCAATAATTTCTCCTCCTTGTCGGAAGCTCTTCCCGAGACCGATGCGACTTCTTTGTTCGGGCAGATCGTCAAGAACTTCCAAGACGCCGGATACGAGGATCTGCTATATCGGTTCGATGAGAACACTTTGGCGTTCTTCTTGCCTGGGTACACCAAGACCAAGGCCGTTTCCTTCGTGGAGGAAACCGCCGAGATCTTCGCGATCCCTTTGGAGTCGGGGGCCCAGTCCAAGCTTTGCGAGGTCTCCTATGCCCTCGTCGCCTTCCCCGGCGACGTCAGCAACGCTCGCCAAATGGTCACCCTCATCCAAAACGACATGAAGAGATGCGACGAACTGGGAAGCGGCTATTTGGTCGACCAAAGCGGTTCGGCGCCTCGGAGAGCCAAACGCAACGAGTTCGTCACCTCCCTACTCAAAGAAGCCATCGAGAAAGAGAAGATGCGCGCCTTCCTCCAGCCGATCGTCGACGGGAAGACGCTGCGCCCGATCATCGGCGATATCCGCGCCGCCCTCTACGGGCCCGATAAAAGCGAGATCGCCCCGGCCGAATTCATCCCCCTGGCGGAGAAATCCGGCCTTGTTTCGCGCATCGACGTTTCATCCTTTCAGGCCATGGGCGAGCTTTTCTCTCAGTATGGCTACACGATTTTCCGGAACGTCGGCTTGATCCATCTGGCCATCTATCTTTCCTTGGATTCGCTTTTGGACCAAAGCTTCCCAGAGCAAGTGAAGAAGGCTTTCTCTCAATATCATTTCCCGAAGGACTATGTCCAATTCGAAATCAAAGCCGCCTACCTCTCCAAGAACGCGGATGCGGTGAAGAAGTTGCAGAGCTCCCTTTCCTCCCTCGCTTTGGAATGGGTCGCTTCCGAGTTCAACTATGAGCGCGATGAATTCGAGGCGCTGAAGGACTTCAACATCAAGACGGTAAAAACCGATCGCCTTGTGGTCGCTAACGCGATCTCCTCTCCCCGCGACGGAACTTCCTTCGCCCGGTTCTGCTCCGACGCCCAAAAAGCCGGGATTGCCATCGTCGCCACCGGAGTCGAAACCGAGGAGCAATGCAAGTTCCTCTCTCACCTCGGCGTATACGCGATGGAAGGTTATTACTTCGGCCGCCCGATGAACGAGGAAGATTTCATCAATTACGTCGCCTACGGTTCAGACCCGACACGAAAGTAAAAAACATTCACGTTTTTCACCCCCGGAAACGGGGGTTTTCTTTCGGGATGCAGAGCCACAAAAGCGGCCCTGTGGGGCGAAAAGAACTTTTCCCTTGCCTTTATACGCAAAAAGGAGAAAACGCCTTCTAGGGCCGTTTAATTCATTATTTTCTTTTTTGCTTTCTTTATTGCAAAAACATTACTCTTACGGAAAAGTAAGATTGCGCTTTCGAAAAAGAAAAGTATGGAATAACAATATCATTTAAAAGAGTAATGTTGTTTCTTAAAAAGTAATGTTAAAGTAATGTTAATTGAGGAATTTCAGCATGGGCATAAACGTTCGGCAAATCATTCCGGAAGCCCCCTGGGGGAGCTTCGATGCGGTCTATTTTCCAAAAGGGGATCCGGAGGAGAGGAATGCAGCCATCAAGGCTTTGGCAAGCTTTGCCAATACCCGGGGCGGGATCGTTTTCTTCGGCGCCGATCATAATGGGGAGGCTGATGGGCTGGAGGTCGATGAGATCGCCGAGATCAAATCGGATTTGGCTTCTTCTTGGGAAAAGGACGTTTGCCCAGCCACCCCTCTTCGTTTCTTCATGAGAAGCTTGGACGACATGGCGGAGAAATACGTTTTAGGCGCCGCGGTCGATAAAAGCGACGAAGGCTGTCGCTTCCAAGGTCAGGCCCTTCGCTTCGATTCTGGAGAAACGCTTCCTTTGGACGAAGGATCCCTTTTCGGGCCTCCTCTTATTCAAATTTGGCCTCCTTGCTTTCGCCTTTGAGTTTGAATCAAGCCCTAACGGGGAATGGCCTTCTCCTTGGGCCAGGTGTTTGCCGCACGGGCTTGGTTCTATTTCGGGACTTGTACGACGGGAAAAACACCTCGGTAGAGATCCGTACTTTTGAGGAAGGGGGTCAAATACCTATGGCCCAAAAAACCGTTTTGGGGCCTCTCCAAAGCGTTTTTACCGAAACGATCGACTTCCTCATGAGCAATCCGGCGTCGTTTCTCAGCAAGGAATTTTCGGCCTCTGTCGAGGCGAAGCGGGAACTCCGGCAAGCCTTGGCCTTGTGCTTCCTAAAAAGAGATTACCAAGAAGGCCGCCCGATCGAAGTCTTCCTATTCCCAAGGCGGATCCAATTCGTCTGCGGGGGAAGCTTGCAAAAGAAAACGGGCGAAGAGCTGCTTCTACGCCTGATGTCGCTTTGTTCCTTCTGCCAGGAAGGCGACCTGAGTTTGGATTGCCTCTCCATTGAAGCCTCTTCCCCCTTTCGAAGCAAGACCCTGCGTTGCCGGAGGGACGGTTTCGAATTGTCGCTGTCTTTGGGGGAGGAGGATGCGTTCCCCCGCCCGATGCTCCGGAGGAAGAAAAAGGCGGATGCGGCCATGAAAGGGAAACTCCTAGAGATTTTGAAACAAGGGGATATGGGCGTGGCTGAGCTTCAAAGGGCAACCCCGTTTTCCAGCCGCGCCTATTTCCTGAAGGCCTTGATCAACCCCATGATGGAAGAAGGGCTGATCGAAAAGGTCGGGGACAAGCACTCCCCCGTCTGCTTTTTCCACCTCAAAGGAAAGTGAGGTTCCGCGTCAGCGGCTGTGGTAGAGCTTTTTCGTTTCGTAATAGGGATCGCTGGTGTTTTCGATGCCGAGCTTCCTTAGGGTGCCATTGTCCATTTCCGAGAGGATGACCGTGCTGTGGGACTGGCATCCACGGAGCTTCGGCAATTGCTCCAACGCCATTTCGGCCAAGGGGTTGGTCACCGCGGAGATGGAAAGGGCCAAAAGGATTTCGTCTAAGTGAAGGCGGGGGTTGTGCCCACTGAGCGAGTCGGTCTTCAGCTTGCAAATCGGCTCCAGAATCGCCTTGGGGATGAGCAAAACGGAATCGCGAATCCCAGCCAGGTGCTTCAAGGCGTTGAGGATCATGGCGCTGTTGCAGCGGAGCAAGGGGGAGTTCTTTCCCGTGATGATGGTTCCGTCATCGAGTTCAATCGAAGCGGCGGGGCCTTGGGTCTTCTCCGCCTTCATCCTTGCTTCGGCGATGACGCGACGTTCTTTTTCCTCGATGCCGTTGTTGTTCATGATAGAAGAGATTTTCGCGATCTCTCCCTCGTTGTTTTGCCCCTGCCTGCGCTTTACCAAAGCTTTCAGGTAGCGGCGGATGATCTCCTGGCGCGAGGCTTTTCGGCAGGCTTCGTCATTGCAGATGCAAAACCCTGCCATGTTAACGCCCATGTCAGTGGGGGAATGGTAGGGGGAAGAACCGAAGATTTTTGTGAATACCCGGTTCAGGACCGGGAAGATCTCAACGTCACGGTTGTAGTTGACCGTGCTGACGCCATAGGTCTCCAAATGATAAGGGTCAATCATGTTGACGTCGTCCAGGTCCGCGGTCGCGGCCTCATAGGCCAAGTTGACCGGATGCTTCAAAGGAAGGTTCCAAATAGGAAAGGTCTCGAACTTCGCATATCCGGACTTCACCCCGCGTTTGAAATCGTGGTAGAGCTGGCTGAGACAGGTGGCCATTTTCCCACTTCCGGGCCCAGGGGCGGTGAGCACGACCAAAGGACGGGAGGTTTCGATGGAATCGTTTTTGCCCAAGCCCTCCTCAGAGACGATTTTGTCCACGTCGTAGGGGTAGCCTTCGATTCTGTAGTGGCGGTAAGTCCTCACCCCGAGTTTTTGCAGGAGCTTCTCAAAGACCTTAGCCCCTTTTTGGTTCTGGAACTGGGTCAATACGACCGAGCTGACGTATAGCCCCGCTTCGACGAAGGCGTCGATCAAGCGGAGAACCTCTTGATCGTAAGTGATCCCTAAGTCGCCGCGGGTTTTGGCCTCTTCGATCGTCTGGGAATTGATCGCGATGACGATTTCGGCCTCGTCCCTCATTTTAAGAAGCAGTTGGAGCTTCGCGTCGGGGACGAATCCGGGCAGGACGCGGGAGGCGTGGTAATCGTCGAAGAGCTTCCCCCCGAATTCGAGGTAAAGCTTGCCCCCGAATTGGGCGATCCTCTTTTCGATGTGCTCGCTCTGCATCGCCAAGTACTTCGCATTGTCAAAACCGATTTCAGGCATGGTCTTCTCCTTCAGAAAATATCGTTCTAAAGTCTAACAAAAAACTTTCTTCCCCTCTAGGTGTGAGGGAGGAAAAAGAAAGAAAAACGCTTTAGTTTTGGTAAATAAGGAACATTTTGCGCGCTTTTTGCCGCATTGCATCAACAGGAATTCCCATGGCGGGCCCAGGAAGGCGGAATCTGCCGTAGAAGCCGCAAGGGCAAGAAGGAGCATCTTCCTTATCGAGTGCTTTTAAGAAAATCGCGTCTCCTTCCATTTGCATTGCCTTCGCGCAACCAGGGGCAAAGAGCTCGAAAACGAAGCGGTCAACTTGCAAGGCCGAAAGAATAGAAATGGCTTTTGCCCAGCGTTTGAGCCCCTATAGGTGGGCGGGTTCTGGACAAGGCCAAACAATAAGGGCGGTCTTTACTCCCCTGTGATTTCAGTGATCTCGAATTCGAAGCCGTTTTCGATGGGGCAGTCCTTGCATCCGCAATTGGGACAGGTGGCTTGTCCACGTTCGGGGTGGAAGGTCTGGCCGCATTTGGGGCAACGGGCGGAGGAGGGGAGGTAGTCGATCTCCAACTCGGCGCCTTCTAAGCGCGTTCCCTCCGAGGCCGGCCCCCAGCAATCTTGCATAAAACGCGGCAAAACCCCGGTAACTTCCCCGACTTGCAGTTTTATTTTCTTTATTTTTGTCAGTCCCTCTTCATCCATCAGGTTTTCGAGGGTTCGGACCATTTCGGTGCAAAGGCTGAGCTCGTGCATGCTTATTCCCCCTCTACGGGCATTGGTTTCTTTTTCTTCGCCACTCGGATCAGGGAATAGATGCCGATCGCGCCTAAAACGAAGAGAACCGCTCCGGCGATGTAATCCCAAGCCTGGATGGATCCGGAAAGATATTTTGGGTAGATGTCGGCATTGATGAACATTGAAACCAGCGATCCGAGGATCAGTCCCATGATGCCATAGAAAGTCGGGACCCTCCTTTTTTCTAGAAGTCTTCCCATGACTTTCGAGGATACGACGAGGCCGGCAACGGCTCCTAAAGCCAATAGAAGCAGCATTGCGATCCCCGTTCCAACGAAAGAGGCGTCCCCGTTCGCCCAAAGGCTCAAAGCGAGCTGCTCGGGACTGCCGCTATCCGCGGGCATGAAGGTATAAAGAATGGGGTAATACATCCCCAGAACCATCAAAGTCATCGATCCTGAAATGCCGGGGACGATGAAGGAGAACGCGGCCAAAAATCCGGACAGGGGCACGAGCAGATACATCCACCACGTGCGGTTCAGCAACTGATCCCCCAAGTTGACCTTGCATAGAGCGGTGAAGACGCCTAACCCCGAGGCGAGAAGGAGGCAAAGGGAGAAGCAAAGGGCGTAGATCGCTTTTTGTTTTCCGTTCTCCCCTTTCCGCAACTCGGAAATCGCCATGGGAAGGGATCCAAATACCAGTCCTGCAAACAAGCCAGTCAGCGTGAACGGGGCTGCTGAGTAGCCTTTCTTGATGCCGACGAAAGCGGCTAAGGCGCCCAAAGCCAAACCAATTAAATAGGGGAGAAGGAACAAAAAAGATTTCTTGAAGTTCTTACGGAGGGAGGAGAGGGCGTGGATCAGAGAATCGTAGCATCCTTCCACGACGGCGATGGTGCCCCCACTTAACCCCGGGATGGCGGCGGAAACCCCTAAGCTGGCCCCTTTGGCGAGGTCCAGGAAGAAGCAGCCGGCGCTGCGTCTTTCGTTGTTCGGTTGCTCGTTTTGCATGAAGCAAGTTTAATCGATGGATTTTTCTTTGTATAGGAAAGGGGGTTCCTCCCTTTGAAATTTTTTCAAGATTGCACTTGACAAAATAAATTTTTGGTAGCGCTTACATCTCCCTCTTTTCACAGGCTTCCGCCTTGCTATAATGAGATCGCTGGAGGGAAATCTCCAGACCGCCAAGAGGGATTTGTCCCCCTACATTGCGAACATTTCGGGAATCCTGATCGCGCTCGCCCGTTGTTGAAAGCCCATCCTGAATGGGAATCCTGAAGGCAGACGAGGATGCCCACCTCTTGAAAAAGAGGGACTCTCGCGCCTCTTGGCTAGTTTGCCTCCTCAAAGCCCTGGTCATCTTCTTCCAGGGCTTTTCCTTCGCCTTGCTAAACAGAACGATTTCTTTGAAAATGGAGCGGAAAGGTGGCTTTCCCATGATCTTTGGATTAGAACCCGTCCAAGCCGTTCTTCTGTACTTGTTCCTCTTTTTGACCGGCTGTATGCTCGGCTATGTTTTGGAAGTATTCTTCCGGCGCTTCTTCACCGCGAAGAAGTGGGTAAACCCCGGCTTCATGAGGGGTCCATGGCTCCCCTTATACGGATTCGGGGTCGTCATTATGTTTACCGTGGTGATCTTGCTTCTCTATTACCTGCCTTCTTGGCCTTTCTACAATCCCTTTGGCTTCTACGATTTCCTTGGAGAGGGCAGGGGCCCCAGCTACGCCGATCTCCTTCCCATCGCGATCATGGGCTGCTCGATGATCGCCTTGGAATTCGTCGCGGGCCTCATCTTCGTGAAGGGCTTCAAAGTCAAGCTTTGGGATTACTCGAACATGAAGGGCAACATCATGGGCATCATCTGCCCCCAGTTCAATGCCATTTGGTTTGCCTTGGCGATCGCCTTCTACTATGGGCTCAACCCGTTCGTCTATAGGCTGGCCCAAGAGGCTTATGCTTATATGTTCGGCGTCTCCGGGGTCCGCGAAGCGCATTTTGGGTTCATCTTCATCCTCGGCGTGGCTTATGGGGTTATGCTCATCGATTTCGTTTTGTCCGCGGGGGTCTTCACCCGGGTCGCCAAATGGGCGAAGAAATCCGATATGAAACTTCGTTACGACGAAATGAGGATCAAATACAAAGAGGGACTGCTTTCCGCTCGGGCCAAATTCCAAGAGGCCCTCCCCACCCCCGTTAAAAACGTGATCGAAAACCATAAAGAAAAAGTAAAAGAAGGGGGTTCTGCGCCACAAAAAGCCGCTTCTTGGATTTCAAAGCTGATTTTCATCGATCCGAATCGGGCCAAAGAAACCGCCTCGAACTACGACGAAAACGGGCGCCCCGTCTCTACCGAGGAAGCGGGGAAATAATCGTGATCGACGTGCCGTTCCTGACTTTAGAAGCAAGCGAAATCTTCCCGTTGCGCTTCGCAGATGTGCTTGACGATCGCTACCCTATCCCCGTTCCGCCGTTTTCCCTTAAGTGGGAGAAGAGCAGATTGACGGCGAAGGCGAATAAGACCACTCCCGTGGCCGCCAAAGAAAGCTTGGCGTCCCCGCTCATCTCCGCGGCCGACAGCGCGATGTTCGAGGCCAATGTGCGGACGAATTGCGTCAAAGAAGTCGGCATTTGCGGCGAATTGACCAAGACCATGATGACCGCCATCGTTTCGCCCATCGCGCGTCCGAGGCCGGGACCAAAGCCGCAAAAATGCCGTTTTTCGCCGCAGAGAGAACGGCTTTGAACATCGCCATCTCCTTCGTTGACCCCAAGGATAGCGCCCCTTCGTAGTAGGAGGGATCCACCGCGGAAAGGGCGTCGTAGCCGATCGAAGCCATCGTCGGCAGGGCCGTGATGGAGAAAACGATGGAAGAAGGCAGCAAACCACACCCATTCCTGTTGAGGGAGATGTAGTCCCGGATGAAGGGGACGATGAACGCGATGCCAAATAGGCCGAAGATGGCGGAAGGGACCTCGCGCTTTTGCTTGTGGAAGCAAAGGGAGGCAAAGCCCTTTTCCAAGAAGTCCACGACAATGGGGGGGCTCACTCCCTCCGAAGCCCCGACCCATCAATGTTCGTGCCATCATTGATGGACGCGTAAGCGCTTACGCGCGAACCTCCCCTCGAAGTAGGCACGAAGAGGGCTTAAACTAATTGAAAACTCAGGGAGGAAAAGTTTTCATGTTCGAGAACGCCGTCGTCTTCTCGCTTTCTGCCAACCAAAAATTGGCGGAGGCCATCGCCAAGAAGCTCAACGTCAAGTTGGGCGAAAGGGTCGTAAAGAAATTCCCCTCCGGCGAAACGCTGGTCGAGCCGGTCGATTCCGTCCGCGGGAAGCAGATCTTCATCGTTGAATCCACTTGCCCGCCGGTGAACGAGCATTTGATGGAAACCCTCATCTTCATCGATGCCCTCCGCCGCTCCTCGGCGAAGGAAATCAACCTCGTCTGCCCCTATTTCGGCTACGCGAGGCAGGACCGCAAAGCCCATGCCCGCCAGCCCATCTCCGCCGCCCTCGTTGCCCATTTGCTCTGCACCGCCGGGCTTGACCGCATCATCACGGTCAACCTCCACGCCGCGCAGATCCAAGGCTATTTCTCCTGCTTGGCCGACGACCTGACCGCCGTTCCGCTGCTTGGCGGGGCACTGCTGCAGGCTAAGCCGGATCTAGCAAACCTCGTCATCGTCTCCCCCGACCACGGAGGCGTCGGAAGGGCGCGCGATTTGGCGGAGCAATTCAACAACTGCCCGATCGCCATCATCGACAAGCGGCGCAACGCCACCGGCGCCCCTGAGGTGATGAACCTCATCGGGGACGTCGACGGGAAGGATTGCATCTTGGTCGACGACATGGTCGATACGGGGCGCAGCGCCGTCAACGCCGCCGCCGCCCTGCGTAAATTCGGGGCGAAATCCGTCCGCATGGCCGCCGTGCACGCCGTCTTCTCCGATCCTTGCTACGACTTGATCAAAGACGGCAGGGCTTTCGACGAGATCATCGTCACCGATTCCATCCCCTTGCCCGAGCGTTTCGCCTCCCTGCCCTTCATGAAGGTCATCTCCCTCTCCGACATGTTGGGGGAATGCATCTTCCGCATCGTCAACAACCAGCCTCTTTCCTCCGTCTACACCGCCTTCCAGGATTCCCATACCCTGATGGTGAAATACAAGTAAAGGAAACTCCGAACCCAGCCCTCATGAACGAGGGCTTTTCTTTTTTGTCTTTTTACCGAAAAGAAGCGATGCCGTCGGATAATTAGGAATATTAACTTTGGTAGCGCTTTCTTATGCGCTTTCCTTGTTCACTCCACCCGTATCCTTTTTAATTTCCCTGTAACAAGGAGAATACAAATGATCGAAAACGCTGCCTGGTCCGGATTCTCGGGCCGCAAATGGAAAGAAGACTGCGACGTCAGGGACTTCATCCAGAACAACTATCTTCCTTATGACGGCGATGAGTCCTTCTTGAAAGGGCCTAGCGATGCCACCGAAAAGCTTTGGGGCGAGCTGCAGAAGCTTCAGAAAGAGGAGCGCGCCAAAGGCGGGGTCCTCGATATGGAGACTTCCGTCGTTTCCTCCCTCACTTCCTATGGCCCCGGCTATTTGGACAAGGACCTCGAGAAAGTGGTGGGCCTTCAGACCGACAAACCGCTGAAGCGCGCCTTCATGCCCTATGGCGGGATCAAGATGGCCGAAACCGCTTTGTCCACCTATGGCTATACCGTCGACCCGGAAATCCACAAAGCCTTCCACCTTTACAAGAAAACCCACAACGACGGCGTCTTCGATGCCTATACCCCGGAGATGCTCAAATGCCGGCATAACAAAATCCTCACCGGCCTCCCCGACACCTATGGCCGCGGCAGGATCGTCGGCGATTACCGCCGCGTCGCCCTCTATGGCATCGACCAACTGATCGCTTGGAAGGAAGAGGACAAAGCCAACTGCGGCGACGGCACCATGACCGATGACGTCATCCGCCTCCGCGAAGAGCTCTCCGAGCAGATCCGCGCCCTCCAGGGGATGAAGGAAATGGCCGCCTCTTATGGCTTCGACATCTCCAAGCCCGCCAATAGCGCCAAAGAAGCGGTGCAGTGGCTCTACTTCGGCTACCTCGCCGCCATCAAGACCCAGAACGGCGCCGCCATGAGCGTCGGCCGCATCTCGACTTTCCTCGACATCTACATCAACCGCGACTTGGAAAACGGCACCCTCACCGAAGAAGGCGCGCAGGAGCTCATCGACCATCTCGTCATGAAGTTCCGCATGGTCAAGTTCGCCCGCATCCCCTCCTACAACGCCCTTTTCTCCGGCGACCCGGTCTGGGCCACCTTGGAAGTGGCCGGCATGGGGCAAGATGGGCGCAGCATGGTCACCAAAAACGATTTCCGCTTCCTCCACACCTTGGAGAACATGGGCCCCTCCCCGGAGCCGAACCTGACCGTTCTTTGGAGCTCTCGGCTACCGGAGGCCTTCAAGAAATACGCCTCCAAGATCTCCATCACCACTTCCTCCATCCAATACGAGAACGACGACGTCATGCGTCCGATTTGGACCGATGACTATTCCATCTGCTGCTGCGTCTCCGCGACTCAGACCGGCAAGGAAATGCAGTTCTTCGGCGCCCGCGCCAACTTGGCCAAATGCCTCCTTTACGCCATCAACGGCGGCAAAGATGAGAAATCCTTCCAACAAGTCGGCCCCGAGTATTCCCCGATCACCAGCGAATACCTCTCCTATGAGGAGGTCCTCCACAAATTCGATTTGATGATGGACTGGCTCGCCGGCATCTACGTCAATACCCTCAACCTCATCCAGTACATGCACGACAAGTACTATTATGAGGCCGCCGAGATGGCCCTGATCGACACCAATGTCCGCCGCACCTTCGCCACGGGCATCGCTGGGTTCTCCCACGTCGTCGATTCCCTCTCCGCCATCAAATACGCCAAAGTCAAAGCCATCCGCAACGAGCAGGGCATCACCACCGACTTCCAGATCGAGGGCGATTTCCCCAAATACGGCAATGACGATGACCGTGCCGATGATATCGCCGTGGAGTTGTTGAAGGCCTTCATGGGCAAGATCGCCAAACATCACACGTACCGCGATTCCGAACCCACGACCTCGATCCTCACGATCACTTCCAACGTCGTCTACGGCAAAGCCACCGGAGCGCTTCCGGACGGGCGCAAAGCCGGGGAGCCGCTTTCCCCGGGCGCCAACCCCTCTTACGGGGCCGAGCAAAATGGGCTGCTGGCTTCCCTCAACTCGGTCGCCAAGCTTCCTTACGAATACGCCCTTGACGGCATCTCCAACACCCAAACCATCGCCCCAGACGCGCTTGGCCATGGCGAAGAGGAGAGGAAGAACAACCTCGCCCAAGTCTTGGACGGCTACTTCGACCAAGGCGCTCACCACCTCAACGTGAACGTCTTTGGCAAGGAGAAGCTCATCGACGCGATGAACCACCCTGAGAAGCCCGAATACGCGAACTTCACCATCCGCGTCTCCGGCTATGCGGTCAAGTTCATCGACCTCACCAAAGAGCAGCAGATGGACGTCATCTCCAGGACCTGCCACCACGCTTTATAAGGAGAAAAAACAATGGGGACGTTAGGCTATTACCAATCCATAGAATCCTTCGCCCTCGTGGACGGGCCGGGGGTACGGTCCGTCCTTTTCCTTCAGGGGTGCCCGTTCCGTTGCTTGTTTTGCCACAACCCGGACACGTGGCCGTTTTTGAAGACCAACCCCATCTCCCCGGAAGAGGCCTTCGCCAAGCTCTCCCGCTTCAAGCCTTATTGGAAGGGCAACGGCGGCATCACCGTCTCGGGCGGGGAGCCGCTTTCCCAACTCGATTTTCTTGTGGATTTCGCGAAGATTTGCCGCAAAAACGGCATTTCCCTTGCCGTTGATACGGCCGGAGGGCCTTTTCATCGGGAAGAAAAATGGCTGCAGAAGTTCGACTCTTTGCTTGAGAACAGCGACCTTTTCCTTATGGATATGAAGGTCTTTGACCCAAAAATCCATAAGGAGCTGGTCGGAGCGGATAACGCGAACATTTTGGACCTCTACCATTATCTTGCGGAGAAAAGCTTCCCCATCTGGGTCCGCCGGGTTTTGGTTCCGGGTTGGAACGACGATCCGAAGATCCTCGCCCAAGAGGGGGAATTCCTCGCCTCGCTTGGCAATGTGAAGAGGATCGAAGTGCTTCCCTACCACACCCTTGGGACGTTCAAATACAAAAAGCTGGGCATCCCCTATCGCTTGGAAGGGGTCAATCCCCCAAGCGAGGAACAAATCAAGGAAGCCGAGAGATTGCTTCGCGTGACGAACTACTGAAAAACGTGCTCCGGGACCCCGGGGCACGTTTTCTTTGCCTTGTCACTTCAGCAATTCTTTCAGATCGTCGATCAAAGCGAGGACGATCTTGATTTTGCCTTTGCAGACTTCTTCGTCCTTGCCATCCAACAAGAAGGATTGATAAAGCCCGGAGACAAGGGAAGCCAGCGAGGAGACCAAGGCTTGGACATTGGCTTTCTTCCCCTCCGCATCCCAGTCTTTCTTGCTTTCTTCGATCAGGGTGGCTTTCAAAGGAAGAAGGGCTTGGACGTCTTCCTTCGTCAAAGCAAGGAAAGACGCGGTGCCTTTGCTTTGGTCGTTGCAATAGGGAAGGCCGTTTTCCCCCATGAGCAAGAAAGCCACGCAAGCGGCGACTTTCTCCTGCCCTGCGCCCAAGAAGGCATTGGCATTGCACAGGGCACATTTCCCTTCCTTAGGGGCGCTTAGAGCCTTGAAATATTCTCCCAGCGCGGCTTTGACTTCCTCGGTGTACTTCATCCCGGAGAAAAGCGAGACCGTCAGTGTGCGGAAATTGGCCTCCAATTCCTTCCGGTAATTGGACAGCGCCTCTTTGTTAGCGAACAAAGCCAAGGATAGAGCTTCCTCGGATTCGGCGGAGTTCGCGTATTCGAAGGCATCGCTAGCGAGATAATAAAGCGCGAAGGCGACTTTCTTCGTCTCGCTGTCCAACTCCTTCTTCGCCAAATCGGGCAAGGGCTCGCCTTCTTTATTCTCCGGATTCACTTCCGAAAGCCTGGCTTGGTCTTTGGCAAGGTCCTTCTCCAAGGATTCGGTGCGGGATTTCTTGACGGAGTTCCCGATGTTCTTGCCGAACTTCTTGAAGATGTTCTCTTTCTCCTCGTGGGCGACTTCTTTGTTTTCCTCGATCCCTTTTTGGATGAGCTTGATGTCCTCCTGAAGGCGGAAGGACTCGCTTTGGCTAAGCAAAACGTCTTTGATGGATGATTCGTTCATGTTTTTTCCTCCGCGCTAATTTTAGCCCTCTTCCCCGGAAACGCGGAACTTGTTTTGAGGCGGTTGCCATCAAAAATGGAAAGCGCTTCCAAGGGGAATCATCCCCCTTCCCAGCAATCCTATCAGGTCTTAAACTTTAGTCCCGGAGCAAGCGAAATGATGCAAACCGGGAAAGGAAATATTGTCGCCAATATGGGGGCGATTCTTCCCTTCTTGTCGTTTGTTTTGAGGCCTTAGGGCCTTATTTTTTTGCCCGCATCCAGGAAAGGAAGGTTCCCATCAATGAGTGGAAACAAAAACAGCGCCGCTGCAAACGAAGCGCTACAACCCCATCCGAACGGAATGCTGCTTGAGGTCGATGAAGCCCCCAAGAGGCCAGGGAAATGGATCATCCTGGCCATCCAGCACGTCTTGGCCATGTTCGTGGCTTGCATCACGGTCCCGATGATCGTCTTCGCCAGCACGACCGTCAACCTCAACGGGGTGGAGGCCAATTTGGCCGCCGTCATGATCGCCCCGACCCTTTTCAGCGCCGGCATCGGCACGATCTTCTACCTCGTCGTCACCAAATTCAAATCGCCGATGTTCCTCGCCTCCTCCTTCGCTTATATGGCCGCGATGAGCGAGGCCATCAAAATCGACGCCGCCGCGGGGCAAGTCAACCTTTGGATCTTGCCCGTTGGCATGGCCTTGGTCGGCGCGGTCTATTGCCTCGTCGCCTTCCTCATCAAGATCTTCGGCGTCAAATGGCTCAATAAGCTGCTTCCGGCCATCGTCGTCGGACCGGTGATCATCGTCATCGGCCTTTCCTTGGCCGGCAGCGCCATCTCCAACCTGACCGCTGGCTGGACGGGCAAAAACTACAACTGGTGCGCCATCATCTCCGGCCTCGTCGCAATGCTCGTCACCGCCCTTTGCGCCCATTATGGGAAAGGGACCGTTTCCTTGGTTCCCTTCGTCCTCGGCATGGCTAGCGGCTATGTCGTCGCGTCCCTCTTCACCCTCATCGGCTATTACGGCTGCGGCGCCGAATATTGCCACGTCATCAACTTCGACCCGCTCGTCGGCCTCTTCGCCACGAAGCAAGATGGATCTTGGGTTGCCAACATCACCGTCCAATCCTTCCTCGACTATCCGAAGTTCCTCTTCCTCGTGGCCGCCCAAAGCGGCAATGTGGTTCCCCTTTCCGGCACCGCGGTCGGGCAAGCGGCCCTCATCTTCATCCCCGTTTCCTTGGTCACCATCTGCGAGCACATCGGCGACCATAAGAATATGTCCGGCGTCCTTCAGCGCGACCTCCTTGAGAAGCCCGGCTTGACCCGCACCTTGATCGGCGACGGCGTCGCCACGGCCATCTCCGGCGTCTGCTGTGGCGCGGCCAACACCACCTACGGGGAGAACGTCGCCGTCATCGGTGTCACCAAAATCGCCTCCACCAAAGTCATCTTCCTCGCTTGCTTGTTCTCCATGGCCCTTGGCTTCTTCAGCCCTTTGATGGGCCTTGTCCAGACCATTCCCGCCTGCGTCACCGGCGGCGTCTCGATGATCCTCTACGGCTTCATCGCCTCCTCCGGCGTCAAGATGCTCATCAATGAGCATGTCGATATGGCCAAGACCAAGAACATCTTCGTCACCTCGGTCATCCTCGTGGCCGGCATCGGCGGCTTGGTCTTCAGCTTCGCCATCGGCAACTTCGCCGTCTCCATCACTTCCGTCTCCGTCGCGATGATCCTCGGCATCGTCCTCAATGCCATCCTCCGCGAAAAGAAAACGGATCCGGAAGCGGAAGCCAAGTAATCCCATCTGATATCCAGGGCGGCTTAGCGGCCGCCTTTTTTCGTCAAAAAAACGTTCCTCGTCGGGAACGTTTCTTCTTTTGCCTTACAAAGTATAGATCCTTCCTTGGCTGGACTTTGGGTGCTTCGAGGAAAGGGCTGGGTCCTCATATCCCAAGATGAGGTTTCCGATCCCTTCGTAGTCCCCTTTGATCCCGGCTTTTGCCAAGATGGCCTTCCCTTCTTCGGTGGAAAAGCTTTCCTTCGCGCGGTGGATCCAGCAGCAGCCAAGGCCCAAAGCGGAAGCTTCAAGCATCATGTATCCTAAAGCAATGGAGCCATCGTAGACTCGGGTCGTCGTTTCTTTGCTGGCAAGGACGACGATGACGGCCTTCGCTCCATAGAAGGGATCCCCGTTGGGGTCCCCCGTGAAGGAGGCGTTGATCCGAGACAACTCCTGGATCGTCTTCTCATCCTTGATCGCGAGGAATATCGTCTTCTGACGGTTCATCCCCGTCGGGGATAGGACCCCCGCCTCGATGATCTTGCCGATTTTCTCTTCCTCAACGGGTTTGTCCAAGTAAGCCCGGCAGGAATGCCGGCTCTTCATTAGATCCATCAATTCGCTTTCTTCCATAGCAAAAACCTCCTTTGGCATTTTAATCCGTTTTTCACAAATGGTTATCCGAATTTGCGGAATAAAACCCCATCTGCAAACGAGGGATGAATTTTTAAGGTGTTATAACTGACGCGCCCAAAGGACAAAATGGACAAGGCCAAATGGTTCTTGGAGATGGCGCTTTCGAAGAAAATCCGCATAAAATACCGCGACAGATTCGGGAAAAGCGAGAAATAATCGGATTTATTCATCCCTCGTTTGCAGATGAGGTTTTACTGATTTTCGTATTAAGAGGGAATAGCGACTGCAAAAACATTCAAAAAGCCTGCCCAAGCGGGCCAATTCAAGAACAACCTCAATGGGAATCGGAAAGAGTCATCAAACTCTCGCAGGGAAGGTCGACGGCTTTCTCGCCGTGAAGCTCCTCAAGGTTGATGACGGTGAGGCAAGCGACGGCTTGCCCGCCGGCTAAGGCGATGAGCTTTTTCAAAGCGGCGAAAGTTCCCCCGGTCGCCATCAAATCATCGATCATCAGGACGCGGTCGCCCTTTTTGAAGGAGGAAGCGGGGATCTCCATGCTCGCGGTGCCGTATTCCAGCTGATAGGAGACCTTCATGGTCACTCCCGGGAGCTTGCCGGCCTTTCTCGCCATGACGAAGCCGATGCCCATTTTATAAGCCAGGGCGGCCCCGAAGATGAATCCGCGGGATTCAGGCCCGATGATGACATCGGGGCGGTACTTCTCCGCCAAATGGGCGAGGCGGTCGATTGCCTCGCGGAACGCGTCCGGGTCGCGGAGAAGGGGAGAAACGTCTTTGAAGGAGATGCCTTTTTTGGGAAAGTCGGGAGTGACGCCGATGTACTTTTCTAGATCCATGGAACTGTAGATTGCCTTTCGGGGAAATTATAAACGGGGGCAGTCGTTTTGGCTGCCCCCGTCTGAAGAATTCGGAGATGAATTCGATTAGCTGGCGATGCCGGTCGCGTATTTGACGGCGTAGATGGCGATGAAGGCGGCCGCGCAGCAAGCAACGGCGATGTCGTCCTTCTTGAAGCGCCCGGCGCAAAGGGTCATGACGGTGTAGGCGATGAAGCCCCAAGCGATGCCGTCGCTGATCGAGTAGGAGACGCACATGATGATGACGGTCAGGAAGCCGCTTCCGACGGCGACCCAATCCTTCCATTCAAGCCTTTCGAGGTTCTTGAACATGCAGATGCCGACGTAGACGAGGGCAAGGCCGGTGACGGCGCTGGAGGAGAAGGCGCTCAAAGAGGGGTAGATGACCAAGCTGAGGGCGAACAGAAGCCCGGTGACGACGGCGGCAAGGCCCGTGCGGGCCCCTGCGGCGACGCCGGTAGTGGATTCGACGAAGGAAGTGACGGTGGTGGTGCCGCAGATGGAGCCGAAGACGGTTCCGACCGCGTCGACGATCATCGCAGGCTTGTCATCGACGGTGATGCGGCCCGCATCGTCGACCATGCCAGCCCCGGCCTCAACGCCGACCAAGGTGCCGGTGGTGTCGAAGAAGTCAACGAAGAGAAGGGCGAAGGTGAAGGCGTAAGCCATCGGCTGGGTGTAGACGTCGAAGCCCATGAAGGCCGCGCCGAAGAGCTTGCCGAAGTTGCCGATTTGGGAGATGTGGTAGCTCTCGTCGTAGAAGGGAGAGAAGCCTTCCACGCCGCTGGTGCCCAAGGACCCGCAGAGGATGGCCATGATGACGATGGCGATGATGACGGAGAATTTGGTGATCCAGAAGCAGACTTTGTTCTTCTGGGGCAAAGCGGAAAGAGCCAAGACGAGGACGATGCCGAACAAGCCGATGAGGACAGGGAGACTCGTGAAGTTGCCAAGACCGACCAAGGTGGCGCTGTTGTCGGCGATGATGCCCATGTTCTGGAAGCCGATGAAGCAGATGAAGAAGCCGATGCCCGCGGAGATCGCGAATTTCAGGGACTTCGGGATGTGGCGGACGATCCAGCCGCGGAGCGGGGTGATGGAGATGATCAAGAAGAGAATGCCGTCGACCATGACTAAGCACATGGCTTGAGCAAAGCTCCAGCCCATGCCGAGCATGACGTTGAAGGCGACCAAGGAGTTCAAGCCAAGGCCAGAAGCGAGTCCGACGGGGAGCTTGCCGTAGAAGCCCATGAAGATCGTCGTGACGGCCGCGGAGATGGCGGTGGCGGCGAAGACGCCGGCGTAGACCTCCGTCGCATTGGCCCAAGTATCGCCGTAAAGAAGGATCAGATAGACCTTATCGCCGATTTCTCTGACGTTAGCGGCATTGTCGGCGGCCCTGCCGACCCAGTTGGTCGAAAGCATGCCCGCGTTCAGCGGAAGGATGTAGAACATCGCCAGGAAGATCACGAGACCTCCGATGAGTTCTTTGAGGATTGAGGATCCCCTGCTGCGGATGCCGAAGTAGTTGTCGAGCCATCTGCCGAATCCGGTTTTCGGCGACCAACCATTCGGTTGCTTGCTCTCTGGTGAGGTTTCTACAGTGGATGCTGTTTCAGCCATAGTCTTTTCCTCCTTCTTTTTTGATTAAGACTTTTGTCGTAGGGGGTACTGTGGCTGGAGACGGAATTCCGAAGCAAAGAAGAAAAACGCAAAAATGAGAGCAGCTTCCGCGTGGTTTTCTTGTTTGCTTCCTTTCCTGGCTCGTAGTGCCCGGCTTTTTGGACCGGGCGTAGAGACTGTCGGACCCTATCTCCGACATATACGACCCATCGACATTAAAGAACTATAAGGGATTGCAACGCTTGAAAAAGATGAAAGCGGTTTATCGTTATAAACTCACTTTTCGTGGTTCAACCGGCAAGGAGCCATGTTAGAATAATGGGCTAGAAAGAAGGTTGTTCCCTATGGACTTGTCCGCTTATCCGAACGTCGTTTTGCTTGAGCACCCTTTGCTGAAGCATAAAATCTCGATCCTCCGCAACAAAAACACCCCGACGAGCGAATTCCGCCCCGTCGTCAAGGAAATCGCGATGATGGAGGCCTACGAAGCGCTCCGCGACCTCCCGACCGTTCCGACCGAAATCGAAACCCCGATCGAGAAGACGGTTCAGCCGATGGTCATCGGCCACAATCTCTGCTTCGTCCCGATCCTCCGCGCTGGGATGGGGATGGTGGACGGATTCACCGAGCTCATCCCCACGGCCCACGTCGGCCACATCGGCCTCTATCGCGACGAAGTGACCCATGAGCCCCACGAATATTACTGCAAGCTCCCTAAGGGGCTTGAGAACATGGAGGTTTACCTCCTCGATCCGATGCTCGCTACCGGAGGAAGCGGGATCGATGCCATCAAGATGCTCCGCAAACACGGGGCCAAGCACCTTCATTTCGTCTGCATCATCGCTGCTCCCGAAGGCGTGAAGGCCTTCTGCGAGGCCAATCCCGACGTCCCCCTCTACATCGGGTCCCTCGACCGACAGCTCAATGAGAACGCCTATATTTGCCCAGGCCTAGGCGATGCCGGTGACCGCATCTTCGGCACCCAAAACTGAGGAATAAGGATAAGGAAAGGCTCTCCGCGAAGAACGGAGAGCCTTTTGCTTTGCTTCAGATGGCCTTGTCTTGGTCGAGCAGGGCGTCCATTTCCTGGATGTCCTTCTCTTCCGGGACGTAGACGTAGGGGAGCTGCCTTTCCAGCTCGCGGTAATCAAGCCCGAAGCCCACGAGGAACTTGTTCTCCTTCAGCACCATCCCGGAGAAATCGACTTGGACTTCCTCTTTGCGCATGGCCTGCTTGTCGAACAGGGCGCAGATGAGGATGCGCTTGGGCTTGTAATGGGATTTCAGATAGGCGATGAGGTATTTCATCGAAAGGCCCGTGTCCACGACGTCCTCGACGATCACCACCGTCCTGCCGTCGGGGTTGAAGGAGAGGTCTTTGGTGAGGGTGACCGTCCCGGTGGATTGGGTCCCTTCGTAGGAGGAGGTCTCCACGAAGTCGGTGAAGATCTCCATCTTCACGTTGGGGATCAGCGAATAGAAGAAGTTGAGCGCGCCTTTCATGACCCCGACGAAGAGGGGGACCTTCTCTTCATGGATTAAAGCTTGGGTCAATTGGCTCCCGAGCTTTTGGCAAACGGATTGAATCTCGTCTTGGGACATTACCATTTCTTTCATGGGGGTCTCTCCTCATTCGGGTCGAACGATATTTCATAATGTTAACAATGACCTTTCCCCGGGGCAACCTCAAAAAAGGTGCGGGGAAAAGAAAGCGCTACGATGAAAAAGCAGGGCAAAACCTGCTATCCTTTAATGAATTATCGGTTTTCTTCCGGAGGTAACCCATGAAGCTAGAAAACATCCCCGTTGGCTTGACCTACGACGACCTGCTTTTGATTCCCCAAAAATCGGAAGTGGTCCCCGCCGAGGTTTCCACCAAAGCCTACCTCACCCCAAAGATTCGCCTCAACGTCCCCATCGTTTCCGCGGCCATGGACACCGTCACCGAGCATGCGATGGCCATCGCCTTGGCCCGGGCCGGCGGCATCGGCATGATCCATAAGAACATGTCCATCGAGCGTCAGGCCGAGGAAGTCGCCTTGGTGAAGCAAGCCGGCGCGGAAGGCTTCCAAAACGCCGCCAAAGACGGAAACGGGAGGCTTCTTTGCGGAGCGGCGGTCGGAGTCGGCGCCAACACGATGGAAAGGGTTTCCGCCTTGCTGCGGAGCGGAGTCGATGTCATCACCGTCGATTCGGCCCACGGACATTCCGCCAACATCCTCAAAGTCGTCGCCCAGATCCGCGTCCAATACCCCGACCTTCCGCTGATCGCCGGGAACATCGTCACCAAAGAGGCGGCAGAGGATTTGATCAAAGCCGGCGCCAATGCCGTCAAAGTCGGCATCGGGCCTGGTTCCATCTGCACGACCCGTGTCGTTTCCGGGGTTGGCATGCCTCAAGCCAGCGCCGTGGACGAAGTGGCTTCCTACTGCAAAGGCAAGGGGGTCTGCGTGATCGCCGACGGCGGGCTCAAATATTCCGGCGACATCGTCAAGGCATTGGCTTTGGGCGCGGATACGGTGATGCTTGGATCCCTGCTTGCCGGATGCTTGGAATCTCCGGGCGAAGTCAAGGAAGTCAACGGGAAGAAGTTCAAGACCTACGTCGGCATGGGCTCCCTGGCTGCGATGAAAAGAGGATCGGCCGACCGCTACTTCCAAAAGACGACCACCGCGGTAGAAAAGCTCGTCCCCGAAGGGATCGAGGCTCGGGTCGCCTATTCCGGGACGGTCGAGGAAAACATCTATCAGCTCGTTGGAGGGCTGCGCAGCGGCATGGGCTATTGTGGGGCCAAGGATCTGATGGCTCTGTGGGAAAACGCCCACTTCGTCCGCATCACCAACGCCGGTTTGCGCGAATCCCATCCCCACGACGTCGATATGACCGTCGCCGCCCCCAATTACTCCCACGGGGAATGAAAAGCGTTTAAAAAGCCAGCCCTGCAAAGGGTTGGTTTTTTTCATGAGCAGAACAGGATCGGTTTTGGGGAGGCGGATGCCCGGATTTCATTCCAATTCGATCGTCGCCGGAGGTTTGGAGGTGAAATCGTATAGGACGCGGTTCACCCCGTCGACCTCGTTGACGATCCTGTCGGCGATCCGCGTTAGGAGGGAATAAGGCAATTCGACCGGCTTAGCGGTCATGAAGTCGTCGGTTGAAACCGCGCGGAGGACGATCGCGTAGTCGTAGGTGCGGCTGTCCCCCATGACCCCGACGGAGCGCATGTTGGACAAAGCGGCGAAGAATTGCGAGGATTTCGAGTCGAATCCCCCACGTTTCATCTCCTGCCGGTAAATCGCGTCGGCTTCTTGGACGATTTTGACTTTCTCTGGGGTGACTTCCCCGATGATGCGGATGCCTAAGCCCGGGCCGGGGAAGGGTTGGCGGAAAACCAGTTCCCTAGGCAGGCCAAGCTCCAAGCCGACTTCGCGCACTTCGTCTTTGAACAGATCCTTCAAAGGCTCGACGATGCCCTCGAACCCCGTGTCTTTGGGCAGCCCGCCGACGTTGTGGTGGGATTTGATCTTCGCCGAGATGCCGAGCCCGGATTCGATGCGGTCGGGGTAGATGGTCCCTTGGGCGAGGAATTCGCAATGGGGGATGGTTTGGGAAACTTTGTTGAAGACGTCGATGAAGGATTTGCCGATGATCTTCCTTTTTTGCTCCGGCTCGATGACGCCCCTGAGCCTTTCGAAAAATAAGGCGGAGGCGTCGACGGGGATGAAGTTGAGATGGTACTTGCTCTTGTCGCCGAAGAGGGCTTCGACTTGCTTGGCCTCGTCTTTGCGGAGCAGCCCATGGTCGACGAATACGCAGGTGAGGTTCGCCCCGATCGCTTTGTCCAGCAATGCCGCGGTGACGGAGGAATCGACGCCTCCGGAAAGCGCGCAAAGGACTTTTTTGTCGCCGACTTGCTCGCGGATTTCTTGGATTTGGCTTTCGATGAAGGAAGCAGTTTGCCAATCCGCTTTGCAGGAGCAGATCTTCAGCACGAAGTTCTCAATCATCCTTTGCCCATAGACGCTATGCTCGACTTCGGGGTGGAACTGGGTTGCGTAGAGTTTCTTGCCGGGATTCTCGAAGATCGCGTTTTCGCATTCCCCGCTGCTTCCGGACACGGAGAATCCGTCTGGGAGAAGGGTGACCCGGTCGTTATGGGACATGAAGACATCGCTGACCTCTGGGACGCCCTCGGTCAAAGCGGAGGGGCGGATCAGGCGGACTTCGGTGCTCCCGTATTCGCTTTTCGGGGTCGGTTCGACTTTGCCGCCTAAGGTATAAGCCATCAGCTGAGCGCCATAGCAAATGCCGAGGATGGGCTTGCCCAAATCGAAGATCGCTTTGTCGATGTGGGGGGAGGAGGGTTCGTAGACGCTGTTGGGGCCGCCGGTGAAGATGATGCCTTTGACCTCATCGGAAGCGAGTTTTTCCAAGGGCGTTGTGAAAGGCAGGACCTCGCTGTAAACGCGGCATTGGCGGACGCGCCGGGCGATGAGCTGGTTGTACTGACCGCCAAAGTCCAAAACGATGATTTTTTCCATGTAAAGTTCCTATTGCTTGATTGTCGGACATTTTTCTGCGCTTGGATAGGGGAAAACGCTTTCTCTTCCTTTTGGAAGATGGCTTCGGGGATGGTAGGATACTTGCCATGGACCAAGCCAATCTTTTCGGGGAAGAAAACAAAGAGCCCTTAGCGGCCAAGCTACGCCCGCAGGGCTTAGAGGAATTCGTGGGCCAAGAGCATTTGCTGGGCGAAGGGAAAATCCTTCGGAAGCTCATCGAATCGGACCAGGTCTCCTCGATGATTTTCTGGGGGCCTCCGGGCGTAGGGAAGACCACCCTCGCCCAGATCATCGCCAATAAAACCAAAGCCACATTCATCAATTTCTCCGCCGTCACCTCGGGAATCAAGGAGATCAAAGAAGTGATGGAAAAGGCGGAGAAGAACCGTCAATACGGGGAGAAGACCATTCTGTTCGTGGATGAAATCCATCGTTTCAACAAAGCGCAACAGGACGCATTTTTGCCTTACGTCGAAAAAGGGTCGATCATCTTGATCGGGGCTACGACCGAGAACCCTTCCTTTGAGGTCAACTCGGCTCTCCTTTCCCGCTGCAAGGTCTTCGTCTTGAAGCCGTTGGGGGAGGAGGATCTTCTCCGATTGCTCAAAAACGCCATCGCTTCCCCGAAAGGCTTCGGCTCCAGCACGATCGAGTTTGAGCCGGGGGCGCTCGAGGCAATCGCCGGGTTCGCCAACGGCGACGCGAGGAAGGCTCTCTCGACGTTGGAGATGGCCGTCCTCAACGGGGACGCCAAATCCGATGGCAGCATCTTCGTCGGGAAAGAGGACGTATCCCAATGCACATCTAAGAAATCCCTTCTTTACGACAAAAAAGGGGAAGAGCATTACAACCTGATTTCGGCTTTGCATAAGTCGATGCGCAACAGCGACGCCGACGCCTCCATCTATTGGCTGGCCCGGATGCTGGAAGCGGGGGAAGACCCTCTTTACATCGCCCGAAGGATCGTGCGCTTCTCCTCCGAGGACGTCGGCATGGCCGATCCCCATGCTCTGGAAATCGCGGTGGCCGCTTACCAAGCTTGTCACTTCATCGGGGTCCCGGAGTGCAACGTCAATCTCACCGAAGCTGTGGTCTACATGGCTTTGGCCCCGAAGTCCAATGCGATGGAGGTTTCTTACGACGCCGCGGCGAAGGATGCCTTGGAGACCGTCTCCGAGCCCGTCCCCATGGATATCCGCAATGCCCCGACCGCCCTGATGAAGGATTTAGGGTATGGGAGAGGCTATCAGTACGCCCACGACGCCCCCGGAAAGGTGACCAATGAAGTGTGCTTGCCGCCTAAGCTTGTTGGCAGGGAATACTACAAGCCCACCGAGCAGGGTCTAGAAGCCCGTTACAAAGCCCGCAACGAGCAAATCAAGCAGTGGAAGGAAGAACATCGGAAAAAGTAGCGGTGTAGAATGAGAGGGACAATTATGGATGAAGGAATCAAAAAAGAGCCCAAGGTGATGCTCACCGGAGACCGCCCGACCGGCAGGCTCCACATCGGCCATTACGTCGGATCCCTGCGGAGAAGGGTCGAGCTTCAGAACCGAGGGGATTTCGACGAAATGTACATCATGATCGCCGATACCCAAGCGCTCACCGACAACGCCGGCAATCCCCAAAAGGTACGCGACAATGTGATCGAGGTCGCCTTGGACTATCTGGCCGCGGGGATCGACCCCAGCAAAGTGACGATTTTCGTTCAGTCCCGCGTGCCGGAGCTATTCGAGTTCACCTGCTATTTCATGGACCTCGTGAGCTATTCCCGCTTGGTCCGCAACCCCACCGTGAAGTCGGAGCTTGCGATGCGGAAATTCGGGGATTCGATCCCGGTTGGCTTCATGACCTACCCGATTTCCCAGGCCGCCGACATTTTGCTCTTCGGCACCACGGTCGTCCCCGTTGGGGAGGATCAAGAGCCAATGGTGGAGCAGACCAACGAAATCGCCCGCAAATTCAACTCGCTTTATGGAAACGTCTTCCACGAAGCCTCTATTTTGCTTCCCGACAGCGAAGCCGCCAAACGCCTCCCCGGTACCGATGGGAAGGCCAAGATGAGCAAATCCCTTGGGAATTGCATCTATCTTAGCGACGATCCAAAAACGGTGGAGAAGCAGGTTCTTTCCATGTTCACCGATCCGACGCATCTCCAGGTTTCCGATCCTGGCCACACGGAAGGGAATCCTGTGTTCACCTATTTGGATGCCTTCGTAACCGACGAGGATTTCGCCCATTATTTGCCCCAATACAAAAACCTCGAAGAGCTCAAAGCCCATTATCGCCGCGGGGGCCTTGGGGATATGGTCGTCAAGCGCTTCTTGGTCAACGTCATCAACGGCGTCCTTGATCCCATGAGGCAAAAACGTCACGAATTGGAAAAAGATATCGCGGGCGTGTATTCGATTTTGGAAGAAGGATCCCGGAAAGCGGAGCAGAAAGCCGCTTCGATCGCCTTTCGCGCCAGGAGGGCGATGGGCGTCAATTACTTCGATAACAAGAAGCTCATCGAAAAGCAGCAAAAGGCCTACAACCGGGCCCATGAGCAGCAAAGGGCTTTGGCGGAATACCTCGCGAAGAGCAAGAAGTGAAGGAGGGGCACGGCCCTTCCTTTTTTCTTATGGCCGTTATGCTATGATTGCTTAGCCAGATTTCTGGCAACAGCCTTCTTGAGTAGAAAGTTCGCGTTAAGTGCCTTGCGGATGGGAGGTCGCCCAAGGACGAAGGGGGAACCCGCGGTGGACTTTCGCTGCCGCTTGGTGGGCTGAGCCTCCCCATCGCGAAAGGAAGTTTTTTCATGGGGAATCACGATTCGGTCGTCCGCCGCCTATGCGCGGACGGGATGCTTACGGGCCTGTTTGTGGTGCTGACGTTGGTCAACATCAAAATCGGGCCGATGGTGCGGATCAGCTTCGGCTCATTGCCGGTGGTCTTCGCCTCTTTGCTTTTTGGGCCTTTGGATGGCTTCGCCGTGGCTTGCATCGGGGAGTTCATCACCCAAACCATCAATTACGGGGTGACCCTTACGACCCCCTTTTGGGTTCTTGTTCCTGGAATCAGGGCTTTGATCGTCGGTTTCGTTTCCCTTCTGTCAAAAAAGAAGGGACGTGCATTGGAAAATCGCAAAATTCTATATTTTGCGACCCTTATTTTTGCCTCTTTGGTGGTGACCTGTGCCAATACGGGGGTTTCTTTTCTGGACGCTTTTCTCTACGAATATCCCTTTTCCTTCGTTTGGATCACCAATCTCATCCGGGCCGGGATTTCCCTTTTGACGTCCATCGCAATCGGGTTGGTTTGCATCCCTTTGATCAAGGCGGTGGGGTCTTTGGTCTATCCCGGCAGCAAGGACCCTTATCGAAAGTGAAGCTTATAGAGGGCGTAGGCTTTTCGGAAGCCCTCTTCGCTTAGCTCAAAGCAAAGGACGTTGATGGATTCGCCTTTCTTTTCGATCGGCACGTTTTCTTTTCGACCGGCCTTCTTGAAACCCAGTTTCTCCAGCAATGCGTGGGAGCGCACGTTCCTTTCGTCGGATTCCGCGTAACCGAATCGGTAGCCCGCTTGGGTAAAACAGAAATCCAACGCGTGCAAAATGGCTTCCTTCATATAGCCATGCCCCCAGCTCTTTTGTTTGGAAATCATGCCCAACTCAAAGCCATTTCCCGGCAAATCTTTGATGATTTGAACTTCCCCAAGGACTTCGCCTTCTTTTTCCACCGCCCAAGAATAGTTCCTTTTCTTCCTGATCCAATTGCCGAGAAGCTTCTCCGTTACGTGGATGTCGCGGTTGGGATACCACCATAGATAACGGGTCACTTCCCAGGAGGAGGTCCATTCGTAGACGTCGAATAAGTCCTTCTTTTCGAAAGGGCGGAGGAGCAGACGCGGGGTTTTGAGGATGGGGGTTTCTTTCATGGAAATGATCCGGGGTTGTTTCTATAATTTTAAACGTTTTGGAGGAAGAAGAATGGACGCAAAAGATTTGGCCCTTCTTTGCTTAGGCTGCCCGAACCCTTTCTGCGAGAGATTCTGCCCCGCGGGGAACCGAATCGCGGAGATGAACGAGAGAATCAAATCGGGCGACCTGAAAGGCGCCTCGGAAATCCTTTATTCCACCAATCCTTTCCCGGAGATCACCTCCTCGGTCTGCGACCACGAAAGGCAATGCCTCCGATGCGTAAAAGGGATCAAGGGGGAACCGGTGCACGTCCCCCAAATCGAGGCCTCTCTCGCTTCTTCTTTCCCAAGGGATTTGGACAAGAAGCAAAACTGCGGCAAAAAAGCCGCCTTGATCGGCGCGGGCATCGCCAATCTTTCCGCCGCTTGGTTTTTGAGCAAGGGAGGGTGGGCAGTCGACATCTTTGAGAAAGACGGTACCTTAGGCGGGGCGATTGTGACCGGCATCCCTTCCTTCCGCTTCGACAAAACGCCGCTTCAAGGCATTGAGCATGACTTGTCTTCCCTTGGCGTGCGCTTCCATTATCGGACCGAAATCGGGAAGCAAACCCCCCTTTCTTCTTTGCTGGGCGGCTACGATGCGGTCTTGGCTTCCCTTGGGGCGGGGAAAGACAATCCCGGTCCCTTCGCCCCCAGAAAAGGGATCATCCCCGGCTTGAATTTGCTTCGGGCCTACAACGAGGAAAAAGCGACTTTCCCCGAATACTCCTCTTGCTTCGTCTGGGGCGGTGGGAACGTGGCGATGGACTGCGCGCGGGCGCTAAGGAGGCTTGGCAAAAAGGTCACGGTCATCTATCGGCGGTCCCAAAAGGAAATGCCCGCCAACGAGTGCGAAGTGCTGCAAGCTCAGCAAGAAGGCGTTTCCTTTCTTTTCCTCCATAACGTATCCGATGTCGTCGCGAAGGAAGACGGCTCCCTGAAGGCTTTGAAAGTCATCGCGATGGAACTGGGCGAGAAGGATGAATCCGGGCGTGCGAGCTTTCACCCGATCCCGGATTCGGAAAGCCAGATCCCCTGCGATTTGCTCGTCCCCGCCATCGGGCAAAGGGTCGATCTCTCCGTCCTTGGGGTTCCTTTCGAGAAAGGGCAGTCCCATAAAAGCAGCCTCCCCAAGCTATATTTGGCAGGGGACTGCTATTTAGGCCCCAAAAACGTCGCCGCATGCATAAAAGACGGCCGCGAGGCCGCCTTTGAGATCATGGGAGACCGAATCGCTTAACGTTTCGAAAGGATTTCCTTCACTTTGGAAGGCTCGATGAACTGGAACGTGATCATATCGGCATAGTCTTTCGCATGAGTCAATTCCTCTTCCGTCTGAATCGTCCACGCATTCACGATCCCGCCTTTTTCGCGGTAGGATAGGACCTCTTTCCTTTCTAGAAGGGTTTGGTCCAAATCCAGCGCATCGTAAAGCCCCTTGAGCTTGAAGGTCCAATCATGCTCTTTGCAGACCAACAGTTGGGTGACGAAGCGTTTGTCGCAATGGAGCAAAGCCCGCGGATCGAAGGAAATCAGCACGATGGATTTGCTGTTTTCGATCCCCTTCAGCGCTCGCATGAGGGCTTTCCGGAGGGGATTGTAGTTCCCTTTGTGAACTTTCAGCTCGACGACGATGGGAACCCTTTCTTGGTTCAAATCCAAAACCTCTTGGAACAAAGGGACTTTTTCCCCGTCGAGGAGGCGGTATTCGCCGATTTGCTCCGAGGTGAGCTCTTCGATGATCCCTTCTTTCCCGGTCGTTCGGAGGAGGCTATCGTCGTGGCAGACGAAGAGGGCCCCGTCTTTGCTGAGATGGACGTCCAATTCGAAGGCCATGTCGTTGTCGATCGCTGCCTGGAAGGACTTCAGCCCGTTTTCGGTGATCTCTTTTCCGTGCAGCCCCCGGTGGGCGATTCCCAGGAAAACGCGCGGATCGTAATCTTCGCGATGATTCTTTTTGCTCATGCTCCCATTATGCGCCTGGGGGAAAGTGGTTGTAATTCTTTTCTTGTTGATGACAATAGCCGTATGAAGAAAGCGAAGAACTATTTTTTGGAAAACGCTTCCCTGATCGACGTCGGAATGGGCCGGGTGCTCGAGAATGCTTCCTTGCGGATCGAAGACGGGAAGATCATCTCCTTTGGGAAGGGGATAAGCAAGCGCAAAGGCGATAAGGCGATTGACTTGGGAGGGGCTTACGTAGCCCCGGGCCTCATCGATGCCCATTGCCATCTCTTCGGGAACGGCGTGCCCAAAAAAGCGATCGCCAGCAAAGGGAAGGGGCAGGATTTCCTGAAAAAACTGATCCCGACCGAACTCGGCCTCCTCTATCTCCATCACACGGCCAAAGCTTCTTTGCAGCAAGCCCTCTATTCCGGGACCACGACGGTCCGCAGCTTAGGGGACATCCGCTATTCCGACATTTGGGCAAAAAGGAAAATGGAAGAAGGGAAGTTCCTTGGGCCCTCTTTGTTGACCTCCGGCTATGCTTTGACGAGCCCAAACGGCCATGGGGTCGGGACGATTTCCCTGGGCTGCTCCAACCGTCAAGAATATCTGAGCCAAATCGAAAAGAACATCCAACAAGGCTGCGATTGGATCAAAATCATGGCGACCGCCGGGGTGATGGACGCGACCGATTCCGACCATCCCGGAGAGGCGAGGATGAGCTACGAGGACATCAAATTCGTCGTCGAACGGGCCCACGAGCGGGGGAAGAGAGTCTCCTCCCATACCGAATGCAGCAAAAGCGTCGCCGATTGCCTTCAGGCCGGCGTGGATACGATTGAGCATGGGGCGGCGCTGAACCAAGACGACATCGCCCGCCTCCGCCAAGAAAAGAGCCACATCGTGGTCACGCTTTCCCCTTCTTATCCGACCGTCGCTTTGCCTCCGGAGGACTCCAAATACAGCCCCGAGCAAATCAAGGCGACGAAGATCGTCTATGAAGGAATCGCCTCGGCGGCGAGGACGTGCTTCGAAAACGCCATCCCGGTGGGGCTTGGCACCGACGCCTCTTGCCCCTTCGCCCTCCATTCCACCATGTGGCGGGAGGTTTGCTTCTACCAAAAAGTGGTGGGGTGCTCCAACCTGGAAGCCCTGCGCGCCGGGACTTTGGGGAACGCGGAAATCCTGGGGATCGCGAAGCTGACGGGGTCCATCGAAATCGGGAAGCAAGCCGATCTCGTCGTTTACCGAAGCAACCCCCTCGAAGACCTCAAAGCCCTGGGAAGCCCCCGGATGGTCTTCGCCAAAGGAGCCCTTTGCACAAAGAAAAAGAAGCGCTTCAAGAAAGTCGAAGCGCTCCTGGATTCCTTGCTTTGATGGTCACTCTTCCACGGCCTTTGACAAAGAGTCGCGGGCTTTTTGCAGGATATTCTTCTTTTTCGTGCTTTTGTTGATTTTCCGGTACGAGGCGTCGAGCTTTTCGGCGATCTTCTTTTCCTCCTCGCTTGCGGCGGGCCGTTTTGGGTCGGGCGGGTTGACGACGATTTGGCTGTAGGGGATGAGGATGTCGTTTTTGACGAACATCTGATAAAGCTCGCGGTTCAAGTCGCGGGTGGTTTGGAAGCGATTTTCCTCTAAGCAGGTGGCGATGAAGAAATATTCGACCGCAGCGTCGTCGAATCCTTGGATTCCACGGTAGGTCGGGCCGCTCAGGAGGGCGGGGATCTTCTCTTTGATTTTGGGAAGTTCGCGTGCAATGACGGCTTCCACATGCTCAATGTCTTCGTTGTAGGAAGCGCCGATGCTGATGGTGATGAGGCTCGGAGCGCGGGTGAGGTTGGTGACGGTCGTGATGGTGGAGTTGTTGATGGCTTTGATGTTGCCCCCATCGTCTTTGAGCTTCGTGGATTTCAATCCGATGTCGGTGACCGCGCCGCGAAAGCCATCGATGATGACGATGTCCCCGACGTCATAGAAGTCGTCGATCACGATGAAAAGCCCGGCGACGACGTCGTTGATCAAACTCTGGCAACCAAGGCCGATGATCAGCGTCAGGATCCCGAGGCTTGCGACGATGGAGGCGACGTTGACGCCCCAAGCCGTGAGGGTGACGGCGATGGTGATGAGGATCACGACGTAGCGGATCAAGCTGCGGACCAAGGAGCCGATCGTTTTGCTGCGTTTTCCCTTCCAAGTGAAAAGCCCGATGATGAAGTTGGTTAGGAATGTCACGAAGAAGGCGATGGCGATGGAGGAGATGGTGACCAGCCATGCGCTTCCGGTGCTGGCGATCGTCTCCCCCAGGAATTCCCAGCCGTTGCGGTAGAGGGATCCGTCGCTTTTCGTCCCGAAAGCGATTTTGGCGATTTCATCCCCAAACAAATCGCGCGCGTAGATCCAAAGGAAAATCCAAACCAAAACCGCGGCGAATAGGATGCAGGAGACGATGAAGGAGGTTTTCTGACTGCGCGTTTTGCTGTTCCACCAGGTTTTGTTCTCCTCGCGGATCTCCTTTGCTTCTTTCGCCTTTTTTTGGAGAACGGCTTCGTTTTTGCTTTCGAGTTCTTCCAAAGTCGGCTGTCTCTTTTGCGGTTTTTTCATTGGATTTCTCCTTCTTCGTTGATGCGGAATAGGGTTTCGCTGGTCTCGTAGTCGAAACCGTTGCTTACGTTCCATCGCCCCTCGTGGGCGACGCCTCTTTTGATGCCTTCGATGGTCCCGGCGTACTCTTGGGGGGTCGAAATGTCGAGGGTGTATAGGGGCGTGTTCGCCTTGTCGGCACGAACCAGGAAAGTCACCTGGAATCTTCCTTCGTTTTGCAGGGAAAACGAGAAGCTTATGGTTTCGTCTTCGTAAGTGAACGTGGGGGATGATAAGACAGGGACCCCTTTGAGGAAAGGATTGAGGTTCGCCGCCCCAAACGCCCCTCCAGCCACGACGAGAAGCGAGGTGGCCGTCACGGCGATTTGAGTCGCCCTTTTCCTTTTGGCGTACCGCGTGTCTTTTCCCACGGCATAGACGGAAGAAGCCGAAAGCTCATCGCTGGTGGCAAGGTTGTCGGTGGTTAAGTCGTTTCCCTCCATGGCCATGGACTTGTTATACCAAAAGGCAGGGAGCTTTAGTAGCGGGAAAGGCCTTAACGGCCTTATAATTCGATCGTTATGGAACGCGTTGCATTGATTTTCGACTTGGACGGCACCCTTTGGGACTCCAGCAGCCAAGTGGCCGAATCTTGGAGCGAGGTCGGGCGCAAATATTTTGGGCCCTCCTTTTCCATCACCGCACCCGAAGTCCGCGCCCAAATGGGTTTGATGATGGAGGAAATCCAAAAGAACATCGCCCGTTCCTCCCCTGATTATCAGAAAGGCCTTCTTTGGGCCAAGGAATCCTTCGATTACGAGATTGAGTATTTGCGGGCCCACCCTGGAGAGAAATTCCCGGACGAAGAGCAGACCCTTCTCGAACTCAAAAACAGGGGTTACATCCTTTTGATTATGTCCAATTGCCAAAAAGGCTACATCGAGGATTATTTGGCTTCTTTGAAGACTCCTGGCCTTTTCTCGGGGCATCTTTGCTATGGGGACACGTTGCTTCCTAAGCATGGCTCAATCGCTCGCCTCATGAAGGATTTCCGCATTGATCGGGCCGCTTACGTGGGGGATACCGCCTCCGATGAGAAGCAGACGCGCTTAGCCGGGTTGAAGTTCATCCACGCTTCCTATGGATTCGGCTCCGCCTCTTCCCCCGACGCCACTTTGAAACGTTTCTCCGATATGCTGGAAGCGGCGCGGGAAGTCTTGCCTATGAAATGAGTTATTGATGGGTTTGCGCGCTGAATTAAAATGAAGGCAGAAGGAGGAGGCGAACATGGCAGAAGAGCAAAAGAAAAACGGGCTTCCTGAAAATCCGGACTTCGAAGTGAAGGGCTACCTTTCCTCCGCCCAAATCGAGATCGTCAAAGGCGTGAAGAAAGACGGCGCGGATGCCGGCATCTTGGATTTGATTGACAGCTTCGTTCGGGCCAATGGGAAATTGGACGCCAAATATGAAGCCTTGCTTCAAACCGCGAAAGACGCCTTAAGCGTGGTGGGGCATCTCCCCGAATACCCCCAAACCATCCAAGAAACGTCCCCCTTCCTTTTGTCGGTGGCGTTGCTCGACTTTTTCGTGCTCGTCGGAGTGGTGGACGAAGAGGAAGTCCAATCGATGAAAGAGAACGCCATGAAAGGCGCGGGATTCGGATTCGACGATCCCAAGAACAACCAAGCGTGAGGGCCCAGAAGATGGAGCAAGCAGAGAAAGCTTGGGAAAAGAGAACGAAGAAAATCGAGGGGGAAGTCCTCTCCGCTTCCCTATGCCTCGATGATAAAGGCGCCGCGGAATTGGGGTCTCTTGCCCAGTCCCAGCAAAGGCAATTGGAACAGATGACCCGTTCGGTTTCCATTTACGAGTCGTGCCAAGAAAGCCTTGGTCGGAAATCCCTCGCGGAAATGGATGAGAAGGCATCCATGTCCCTCGCCAATTGCTATTTTTCTCTTTTCCAAGGAGGGAAAGATGAATAAGCGGGCAATCGAGAAGGAAATCGCCACGCGAGACGCGAAGATCGAGGAAGCCTGCCTCGATTTGGCGAAGGTTCGGTTTCAACAGCTTCGCAAAGAGGGGTTGGCCCTTGGGGAGGTTTTCCTTTCCCAAACCGAGGAGCTTGAGCGAGCTTTTGAAAAGGAGGAGAAGTGAAAATGGAAGACATCGAAACGCCCCAAGTCCCCTCCCTTCTGCTTTCCGAGCCGGAGGCTTTGCCCCCTTTTCCGAACCCTTGCCTCCGCTTTCCGAAGACCGAAGAAGCCATTGGGGAACTGAAAAGGCAGAACGATGAGATCGTGTCTCTGAAAGCTCGGGTTTTGCAGGCGAAGCGAAAGGAAAGACAAAACCGCGAGTTTAATGGAAAAATCATATCTTTTAGCAATATTTGGGGGAAAGCATCCCTGCAAATCTCCGCTTTTTGCCATGAAAAGAATTACGACGAAGCTTTGAAGATCGCCTCTTCCCTCCCCCTTCGAATCGAAGGATCGCCCTATCCTTTGAAAGTCGAAAAGGGAGCGGCCACCA